>Ga0207653_10000045_pt1 | contig 94691 bp, 98 predicted proteins | sample KBSK5251metaG_FD_184341 | JGI IMG/M metagenome (GOLD analysis project Ga0207653, IMG submission 184341) | Corn, switchgrass and miscanthus rhizosphere microbial communities from Kellogg Biological Station, Michigan, USA - KBS K5-25-1 metaG... | ecosystem: Host-associated > Plants > Roots >... | reverse complement strand
CATGTGCGCCGAGGCGGTCGGGTTGTCGGTCAGGTTGACGGCATCGACGTACCCGACGAGTCCTCGCGCGTGTTCGGAAACGGGGTCGCCCGAAGCTCCCTTGGGCGGAACGATCTCGCCCGTGACGGCGAAGCCCCCGCGAGCAAGCAGCGCGGCGAGACGTCCCGGAGGACGGGTCACGGCCGTCCGTAGGCCTGCGCCTCGGCGGCCTGGATCGTGTTGACGAGGAGCATCGCGACGGTCATGGGACCGACCCCGCCAGGGACAGGGCTGATCGCTCCGGCGACCTCGGCGACCTCGTCGAACCGGACGTCACCGACCAGTCCGTGATCCGTACGGTGCACACCGACGTCGACGACCGTCGCACCCGGCTTGACCATGTCGGCGCCGATCAGCTGCGGCACGCCCGCCGCCGCGACCAGGATGTCCGCGCGCAGCGCGTGGGTGCGAAGGTCCCGGGTCCGGATGTGCGTCGACGTCACGGTGGCGTTGCCTCGGACCGAGTTCTGCGTGAGCATCACCGACAGGGGCGCGCCCACCAGCTCGCCGTACCCGACGATGGTCACCTCGGCTCCCTCCAGAGGAACCTCGCACCGGAGCAGCAGCTCGACGATCCCGTACGGCGTGGCGGGGAGGAAGCACGGCCCGCGGCGCACCATCATGCCGATGTTCGATGGGTGGAGGCCGTCCACGTCTTTCTCGGGGAGGATCGCCCGTTGGATGTCGAGCTCGGGCAGATGTTCCGGCAGCGGCAGCTGGACGATGATGCCGTGGATCTCGGGGTCGCGGTTCAGCCGACGGATCGTGGCGAGCAGTTCGTGCTCCGTGACGTAGGCGGGGAGGTCCACCTGCTCCGAGCGGATCCCGACATCGGCAGACGCCTTGTGCTTCTGACCCACGTAGATGCGAGAGGCCGGGTCGTCACCGACGAGGACGGCGGCCAGACCCGGGATGATGCCTTTGTCCGATAACGCCTGGACCCGCTCCGCGACCTCCGAGCGGATCTGCGCTGAGGTCGTCTTGCCGTCGAGGATCCTGGCGGTCACGGCGGAATCCTACCGGCCGCGATGCGGAAGCCCTGTTGGACGCGCTCAGTGTCGGAAGTGGCGCGTCCCCGTGAGGACCACCGCCATCCCGTGCGCCTCCGCCGCCGCGAGGACCTCATCGTCTCCCTTCGATCCTCCGGGATGGATCACGGCCGTGCAGCCTGCCTCGGCGGCGACCTCCAGCGCGTCGGGGAAGGGGAAGAACGCGTCGGAGGCGAGCACGGCGCCCTTCGCGCGGTCCCCGGCTTTCCGCACGGCGATCCAGGATGCATCGACGCGCGACATCTGCCCGGCGCCGATCCCGACCGTCGCACGATCGCGCACGAACACGATCGTGTTCGACTTGACGCGCCACGCGATCGTCCACGCCAGCGATAGGTCCTCCCACTCCTGCGCCGAGGGGTCCCGTGATGACGCCACCTGGAAGTCCGAGGGCGATTCCGCCATGAGGTCGACGTCTTGGACGAGCGCTCCTCCGGGGATCGTCCGGACGTCCAGGCCCGTCGTCCGTTCCAGCGGAGCGCGAACGACCCGCAGGTTGGGCCGGGCCGCGAACGCAGCGAGCGCGTCATCCGAGTAGCCGGGCGCGACGACGACTTCCGTGAACACGTCCCGCATCGCACCCGCGGCCGACACGTCACAGAGCCCATGGAACGCCACGATCCCACCGAAGGCGCTCACGCTGTCGCACTCGTACGCGGCCGCGTACGCCGCCGCGCAGGTCTCGCGCGCCGCGGCGCCGCAGGGGTTGTTGTGCTTCACGATCACGCACGCATGCTCGGGGAGCGCGATCGCGAGGTCGTAGGCCGCCCACGTGTCGAGCCAGTTGTTGAACGACATCTCCTTGCCCTGGAGGACCTCGGCACCGCCCAGCACGCCGGGGCCACCGACCTCCCGGAACAGGGCGCCGCGTTGATGGGGGTTCTCGCCGTAGCGAAGATCGGAGATCTTCGCGAGGGCGAGACCTGCGAACGCGGGCAGTGCGCCGGAGGGTGCTGCTCGTTCCGCGAACCACCGCGCGATCGCGACGTCGTAGGCCGCCGTATGAGCGAAGGCCTCGGCCGCGAGTGCCGAACGGGTCGCTCGCGTGAGGCCGCCTTCCCTCGTGATCTCGGCGAGCACCGACCCGTAGCGGTCGACACTCACCACGACCCCGACCGACTCGAAGTTCTTCGCCGCAGCCCGGATCATCGCCGGGCCGCCGATGTCGATCTTCTCGATCACGTCGTCGGTGGTCGCGCCGCTCGCGACCGTCTCCCGGAAGGGGTAGAGGTTCACCACGACGAGGTCGAAGGGGTCGATCCCGTGCTCGCGCAGCTGTGCCACGTGATCCTCGTTGCGGCGATCGGCGAGCAGACCCGCATGGATCTTCGGATGGAGCGTCTTCACGCGGCCGTCCAGCATCTCCGGGGACCCCGTCACCTCCGCGACCTCGGTGACGTCGAGGCCGGCGGCGCGGAGCGCCGCCGCCGTTCCGCCGCTCGAGACCAACTCGACGTCGAGCTCGCGCAGCCCCTGCGCGAGCTCGACGATCCCGGTCTTGTCGTAGACCGCGAGCAGCGCCCGGCGGATCGGGCGACCCTCGGTCATGCTCACGGTCCCTCCCCGACGATGCGGACGCGCCGGCCTTCCAACCGCAGCCTTCCCTCGATCATCGCGCGGACCGCGCGCGGCAGGAGGCGATGCTCGATCTCGTGGATCCGCGGTTCGAGGGAATCCCAGTCATCGTCCGACCGGACCTCGACCGTTCCCTGGAGCACGATCGGACCGGAGTCCACTCCCTCGTCGACCAGATGCACGGTCACGCCGGTCACGTGGACGCCGTAGGCGAGCGCATCCCGGACACCGTGCATGCCGGGGAACGCCGGAAGGAGCGCCGGATGGACATTGAGCCACCGACCCTCGTAGACGTCGAGCACCCGCTTGCCGAGCACCCGGAGATAGCCCGCGCTCACCAACGCGCCGATGTCTCGGTCGAGGAAGAGATCCAGGATCGCCTGATCGAAGCTCTCCCGGTCGGGGTACGACCCCGGTTCGAGGACCACGGTCGGGATCCCGGCGGCCTCGGCACGACCCAGCGCGCGGATACCCGGCCGGTCCGAAACCACCAGGGCCAGATGCGGCCTGATGCGTGGATCGTCGATGAGCGCCTGCAGGTTGGTGCCGGATCCGGAGACGAGGACCGCGATCCGTTCGCTCATGGAGGCGCATGCTACCGCCCGGCCTGGCCCTCAACCGGAGACGGTAAGCTTGGCCACCAAGGACCGCCCAGAGCTGGAGGATCGCGGTGAAGAAGTGCCCGTACTGCGCGGAAGAGATCCAGGACGAGGCGATCAAGTGCCGCTACTGCTTCAGCGACTTGACCGTCCCGCGCGCAGAAGCCATGGCGCAGAAGCCCGAGTCTTCGAGCCCGACGTCGGCCTCCCCGGCCGCGCCGTCGGCATCGTCCTCCGACGCGTCCACCCCGGGTGGGGCCGGGTTGCCAACGCCGGTCGCGGCGCAGTCGACCCCGTGGGGAGCAGGAGCGGCAGCGCCGACGCCGACACCCACCCCCGAGCCGGCGACGGCGACGGCGTCCGGGGTCCCCTCGGGCGCGGCGCAGAAGTACACGCACTCCGGATACCGGTACGTGCTCGGCTACGGTGAGGGATTCTTCGGCATCTGGGATCGGCAGGACCCGAGCGCTCCGACGGAGCGGTTCCCGCGCACCGACGACGGGTGGCGTCAGGCTTGGCTGCGATTCGTCGCGCAGGAGCCGAACCACGTCGCCGTCCCCGATACGGCCGCGGGAGTGACGAGCGGGCCGCTGGCAACCTCGCCGGACGCGCCGCAGGCCCAGCCCGACCCGGGCGACAGCGCGGTCGTGCAGTACACGCACACCGGCACCCGCTACCTCCTGGGCTACGGCCGCACCTTCTTCGGGATCTGGGACCGACAGAACCCGAACACCCCGGTCGAACGGTTCCCGCGCACCGACGACGGCTGGGGCCAAGCGTGGCGCCGGTACACCCAGATCGAGAACAACTTCAGCGAGGTCGGCACCTAGCGGGCGGCCATCTCGGCTCCCCGGCGCGCCGCATCGCGTCCCACGACCGTCGATCCGATCGCTCCCCCGATCACGCCCCACACCAGGGCGACCAGCGTCGCACGGGCCGGATCGTTCCCGAGCCGGAGCGACCCACCGAGGATCGCCGACCACGGCGGGAGGACGATCGCTGCCGCCCAGGAGGCGACCCCGCAGAGCACCGCGTACACCGCCCCGGCGAGCGCGCCGCGAAGGGCGGCCTCCGGCCGCCCGTTCGCGGCGCGCCCCGCCGTCCGTCCGCCGATCAACGACGCCGCCCCCGGGATCGCGAGGAACGCCAGGAACCAGACGGGGAACGCAGCGTTCGTCGAGGGAGCACCGACGAGCGTGGCCAACCCCGCACCGATGTTCCCCTCCGTGTGGATCCCCGACAGGGTGAGCTGCGCGACCGTCGTCGTCCCGACGTCGAGGGTCGTCGGGACGCCCATCGACGTGGCGATGATCATCGTGGATTGGTTCGGCACCGACAGCGCGTGTTGCACGACGAGGGCCGCCCCGCTGCCACCCGAGCGTTCGACGAACCGCGCGTACGCGCCGGTCGCCCCCGGTTCGAGAACGGCCAGTACAAGGAACCCGGCGAACGCGAGCGCGAGGCCCCACCAGAAGCCGGTGAACCCGCCGCGCGCCGCCCCGACCGCACGAGAACCCCATCGCCCGCGCGCCTCGATCGCCGCTCGCGCCGCGGAGAGACCGCCGATCGCACCGCACGAAGCGCACACCGCCAGCGGCAGGATGAGCGCCTGCCACAGCACGGGCCGGAGATGATCGATCCCGAACTGCGGGAACCCGAGCGTCACGAACGGCGCGATCACCACCATCGGGGCGGCGAATCCCAGAGACGTTCCGGCGCCGGCGATCGCGGCGGCGAGCGGGCGCTCCTCCAGGCCACGAGCTTGTTCGCGCCCCGCTCGGAAGGCGAGAACGACGACCGCGATCGCGAGCGCGCCGACCGCGACCTCCAGCACGGATCCCGCCTGCGAGGCCCTCCCGATCGTTCCCGGCCCGACGGAGCTCCGCGCCGTGAACGTCACCCGCACGCTCGCGAGCGTCTCCGCGAGCCCGATCTTGAACCACGACCATGGCCGGTACCAACCGCTCACGGCGTACGTGAGCCACGCGATCGCCTGCCCCGCCACGAACACCGGAAGGAAGACGAGGAGCGCCCCACGACGTATCCCCGAGCGCAGCAGCGCGGCCGGGCGCGTGTCGGCGGGGATCTCGGGTGCGGCCGGGAACCCGGCGCTCATCCGGCGAGCCGGTCCGCCACCAACCGGGCGACCTGCGAGGGGGTTCGGGCGACCTGCACCCCGACCGCCTCGAGCGCTTCGGCCTTCGCGGCCGCGGTGCCGCTGGACCCGGTCACGATGGCGCCCGCATGGCCCATCCGTTTCCCGACCGGGGCTTCGAACCCCGCGATGTAGGCGACGACGGGCTTCGCGACCCGTTCGGCGATGTACCCCGCGGCGCGCTCTTCGTCGTCGCCACCGATCTCGCCGGTCATGATCATCAGATCGGTGTCCGGATCTCCTTCGAACAGCGCGAGCGACTCGATGAAGCCGATCCCGTGCACCGGATCCCCGCCCATCCCGATGCACGTGGACTGGCCGATCCCTCTGGACGTGAGCTCGTAGACGATCTGGTAGACGAGCGTGCCCGAGCGGCTCACGAACCCGACACGTCCCGGCGCACACACCTCGCCTGGGATGATGCCGACGTTCGCGAGTCCGGGGCTGATCACCCCGGGACAGTTCGGGCCCACCAGCGTGGTCGCCGTCCCCTTGAGGTACGCGTGCACCTCGGCCATGTCGCGGGCCGCGATGCCCTCCGTGATGCACGCGACGAGGCCGATCCCACCGTCGGCCGCCTCCAGGATGGCCTCGGCGGCGAACCGCGGCCCGACGAAGATCATCGAGGTGTTCGCGCCCGTCGCCTCGACGGCCTCGGCGACCGTGTCGAAGACCGGGATCCCCTCGACGTCCTGCCCGCCTTTGCCCGGCGTCACCCCGGCGACGACGTCGGTCCCGTACGCGCGGTTCCGGAGGGTATGGAACGTGCCTTCCTTACCGGTGATCCCCTGGACCAGCAGCTTGGTGTCGGCGCCGACGAGAACGCTCACGCGGCCTCACGCGACAGCCGCGCAGCCTCGGCGGCAGCTTCGTCCATCGTCGGGACCGAAACGATCATTGGATGCCTCGCCTCGTCGATGATCCTGCGGCCCTCCTCGGCGTTCGTCCCATCCAGCCGGAGCACGAGCGGGACCGTCGCGTCGACACGGGTCAGCGCCTCGAGCACACCGTTCGCGACGACGTCGCACCGCGTGATGCCGCCGAAGATGTTGACGAAGACGCATCGAACAGCTGGATCCGACAGGATCACCTCGAGCGACGTCGCCATCGTGTCGGCGCTCGCCCCGCCACCGATGTCGAGGAAGTTGGCGGCCTTGGCGCCGGCACGTGCTACCACGTCCAGCGTCGACATCACGAGCCCGGCGCCGTTGCCGATGATGCCGACCTCGCCGTCGAGCTTGACGTACTGCAGACCCGCATCCTTCGCGCGCTTCTCGACGGGATCGATCGGGAACTCCTGTGCCAACGCGGCGAGGTCGGGGTGACGCGGCAGCGCGTTGTCGTCGACCGTGACCTTCGCGTCGAGCGCGATCACGCGGCCGTCGTCGAGGAGGACGAGTGGATTCACCTCCACCAGCGTCGCGTCGCGCTCCCACAACAGTTCGAACAACTTCCGAATGACATCAGCTGCGCCTTCGCGCGCCGCCACCGGCAAGGCCCCCGTGAGCTCACGGACGTGGTAGGAGCGGAGGCCGAGGAGCGGGCCGATCTGCACCCGGCGGATCGTCTCCGGCCGCTCGCGGGCCAGGGTCTCGATGTCGACGCCACCCTCGGCGGTCATCATCGCGAGGTATCCGCCCGTGCTCCGATCGAGCACGATCGACGTGTAGAACTCCTGCGCGATCGGGAGGAGCTCCTCTGCGAGCACCCGGTCGACCACGTGGCCCACGAACCCGTCGCGGAGCATCCGCTCGGCTGCAGCCGCGGCAGCCTCCGGCGAACGGCAGAGCTCTACCCCACCGCCCTTGCCGCGGCCACCGACCTGCACCTGGACTTTGACGACCGCCGACCCGGCGAAGGCGCGGGCCGCCTCCGCCGCTTCCTCCGGAGTGCCGCAGACCCGGCCCGCCGGTGTCGGGATGCCCTGGGCGCGGAACAGGTCTTTGCCCATGTGCTCGTAGAGATCCATCCGGTCCCTCGGATCAGCCCGCCGGTGCCCGTTCGAGCCGGCCGCGGAGCCACTCGACGATCTCGGTCGTGGTGGCGCCCGGGGTGAAGATCCGCTCGACGCCTTCGGCCTCGAGCTTCGTGATGTCGGCGTCCGGCACGATCCCGCCGCCGAAGACCAGGATGTCTTCGGCGCCGCGCTCCCGCAGCAATCGGACGACCTTCGGGAACAGTGTCATGTGCGCACCCGAGTGCAGCGACAACCCGACCGCGTCGGCGTCCTCCTGGATCGCGGTCTCCACGATCTGCTCCGGGGTCTGGTGCAACCCGGTGTAGATCACCTCGAAGCCGGCATCCCGGAGCGCCCGGGCGACGATCTTCGCACCGCGGTCGTGCCCGTCCAGGCCGGGCTTCGCGACGACGATGCGGTACTTCTCAGCCATCGCGCCCGAGTGTAACGAAGCGCTCAGGATGCGCCGTCGGGAGTCGACCGTGGCCGACCGCCCCTCATTGTGGCGGCCCCTTACGACCTGATCTCCACGTTGGTCCAGACGTTGGAGTCGCCGGCGGGTTTCGGAGGCGAGTCCCTCCCGTCGGTCCACGCCGGCAGCACCACCTCGGACGAGACCGCGATCTGGTTGTAATCGCCGATGAAGCACCCGCACGTGAAGAACGACTTCCGTGGATCGAACGACGCCGTCGAGATCAGGTGGTTGGTCCACGTGTGCCCGCCGTCGGACGACTCACCCTGGAACGTCGAGATCAGATGGTTCGCCGGGTCCAGACGCGTGTCCTGCCAGATCGCGAACCACATGCCACCCGGGTCGATCCCGAACGCCGGGAAGAACTGATCGCGTGGGGCCGCCGCGCCGTTCGGCTTCACGCTGATCGTCGTCGGGGCGCTCCAGCTGGCGCCGAAGTCGTCGGACGATTGCAACGAGATGTCGGCACCCGAGACCGTTCGGTTCGCGTTGTTCTGATAGATCAGCGCGAGACGACCGCGGGTCGCGTCGTACGCGAAGGACGGCGTGTTCGGGAAGCGCACGTGTCCCTTGCCGGGGAGGTTGTCGTTCGCGTTCGGGTTGTCCGCGAACCACCCGGGTTGATCGATGCGAACGACGCCGTCGAACGACGCGCCACCGGTGGTCGAGCGGGCGAAGAACAACGCGTGGTCGATGCTCGTGTTGCAGTCCTCCTGCACGAACGCGACGTCGAGCGCCCCACGATCATCGACGAGCGGCGTGGAGAACTGGTTCGCGGACGAGCCCGTGCCCTTGGCACCGGGAGCATCGGGCACGATCGCGGTGTGGCCCCACGACGACGCGGCCGGATCCGCCGTCGGGATCGCGTCCGTGTACGCCGCCTGCACGGGGCAGTAGTCGCTCCGTGCGTACGAGCCGCCGGTCATGTGGAACTTCGTGTACGTGACGTAGATGCGTCCGAAGTGCCGGCTGCCGGGCGTGTTGTCGATCGCCATCAGTTCCTTGTCGTAGAAGACGGAGGCATCGATCGACCCGTCGGTCGCGTGATTCGTGACCACCAGCGCCGGCTGCTGCGACGAGCTCCACGTCGTCCCGCCGTCCACCGATTTCCACACCTGGATCTCCGATGCCGGCGTCGTGGAGAAGTAGCAGAGGGTCGAAAGGTAGAAGGCGTGGTCGCGGAGGCTGTAAGCCACCGAGGGATCGGAGGCGAAGCACCGTCCGCCATCGAAACTGAACTTCGGGTCCTTCCATTGGCTCGCCCAGGTCTGCCCGCCGTCGGTGGAGGATCCGATCCAGAACCCGTCACCGGTATAGTCGTTGGACGCGGCCACGGCGTTCATCGGGTCGTCGAGACTCTCGGCGATCGACGGCTCGTCCTGTGGGAGCGGCGGATCGCTATCACCGTTCATCTGCACGTTGTCGAGCGCCGGCGATCCGATCTTCACGGCAGACTGCGAGAGGGTCTGGGGGATCACGAGGCCACCCGACGCCTGCGCGGCACGCTCGCGCACACCGTTGGAGATCCCGCCGTTCCAATGCTGCACGTGCTTGACCCATCGCGGGACCTTGTGGGCCGACGCGCTGTTCCCAACCAGCGCGGTGACCACCAACGAGGCAAGTGCGGCTGCTGTGAACAGGCGCGTCGAACGGTACTTCCGCATCGGTTTCCCCTCCCGGCTCGGACGGGGACCATCACGCCAGCCCAGCGGCCCCGTGTCAATGGGCCGAAGGTCGGTGGAAGCGGGTCAGTTCGAAGACTCGGGCGTCTCGTGTTTCAGCCGACGGCGGAGGCGGTGCCACCACGTCGGACGAGCCTAGTTCGCAAGATGGTCCCGGCGAGCTTGATCGCGGAAGTCCTGCTGGCGTTCGTCCAGGTATTCCGCCTTCTGCTCGGGGTTCTCACGTGACCCGCCTCCACCTGCATGCGCCATACCCCGAAAGCTATGCTCCGTCGCGTCGAGGCGCAACAGGCTCCGCGATGTCCGACGTGGGCAAGGAGTTGACGCCTGCCTCTCCCTCACATCCACCGGGAGGTCGGGTGTCGTGTGCCGGTCGGGAACGCCCTCGTACACTCGGAACGATGGCGCGCAAGAAGATCACGATCCGGCCGCCCGGATTGAAGCCGACCACGAAGGTCGGCACGCTCGGTCCGTACCGAGGCCGGCTCGGGTTCGCCTGGGTGATCGCCCCCATCGTCGTCGGCCTGGTGATCCTGATCGCCGGATACGTCGCCCTCTTCCGCTAGTCACCTTCGGCTAGTCTCCGGCGATGCTCGAGGCGTACTGCTGGCCCCGGTCGGTCGAACCCGGCGAGACCGTCGCGATCCACGCATCCAACGACCTCGACCCGTTCGCCGTCGAGGTCGCGCGCGACGGAGCGAACCGCGAAGAGGTGTGGTCCGGCCGGGGGGCGGCCGGCCAGCACGCCGTGCCGAAGGATGCAAGCGCCATGGGCTGCGGGTGGCCGGCCGCCCTGGAGGTCCCGGTCGGCGAAGATTGGCGCTCCGGGTACTACGCCGTGACCGTGACGTCGGGCGATCAGCGTGCGGACGCGTTCTTCGTGGTCCGATCGCGCCCGCGGCAGGCGGCGCCGATCCTCGTAGTGCTCTCGACAGCCACGTACGACGCGTACAACGACTGGGGAGGGCCGTCCCTTTACACGGGGGGCACGCAGGTTTCCTCGGAACGACCGATGGCGCCCGGGTTCCTCATCAAGCCGGAGCCCCATCGGCGGAAGATGCAGCCGCTCGCGGACCGGGAAGGACTGTGGTACTTCGAGTGGGCGGAGCGGCTCGGAATGTCGGTGTGGAGCGGCGGCGCCGGCTGGTGGAACTGGGAGCGGCCCTTCCTGCACTGGGCCGAGCGGAACGGGTTCGATGTCGATGTCGCGATCTCCAGTGACCTCGACGCGCGCCCCCAGGTGCTGGACGACCGGCGGCTCGTCGTGTCGGTCGGACACGACGAGTACTGGTCGTGGGCGATGCGCGACCGGTTCGACGCGTTCACCGCAAGTGGGGGGAACGCCGCGATCTTCGGCGGGAACACCTGCTGTTGGCAGGTGCGATTCGATGACGAACGGCGCACGATGACCTCCTTCAAGTACCGGGCCGATGAGGATCCGGTGCTCGAGACCGCGAACGAACGATCGTTGACCGGCCTGTGGTCGGACCGCCGCATCGGGCGGCCTGAGACCTCGACGACCGGATTGACCTTCACGCGCGGCGGCTACTCGCGCTACGGCCTCGGCGTCCCTCGTGCCTCGGGCGCCTACACGGTCTGGCGTCCGGACCATTGGATCTTCGAGGGGACCCGGCTCCGCTACGGGGATGCGCTGGGGCTCGCCGATTCGATCGTCGCCTACGAGGTCGACGGGTGCGAGCTCACCACCGGTGCGGAGGGCCTTCCCGTCCCCACCCACGCCGACGGTGCTCCCGAGACCCTCGAGGTGCTCGCGACCGCGCCGGCTCGGTTGTGGAAGCGCGACGAGCAGCCGATGCGGTACGCGAACGAGCCAGGGGAGCTGGAGCACGCGGCCGCGGCCGTGTTCGGCGATGGGTGGGAGGCGAGCGCGTATCGCCTCGAGCACAACCACGCCGTGCTCGGCGCCTTCACGACCCCCGGTGGCGGGACGGTCGTGAACACCGGCGTGACCGATTGGGCCTACGGGCTGAGTGACGGCACGGTCGAACAGATCACGCGGAACGTCCTACGGCGCCTCTCACGTTGAGGCGCTCTCCCGCAGGTGACGGTTCAGGAACTCCAGCACGATCTCGAAGCGCTGCACCCGATGGGTCGGGCTTCCCGACCGCGTGAGCTCGTGACTCTCCGCGGGGAAACGGACGAGCTCCACGTCGCGCCGCATGCTCCGAAGCACGGTGAACAGCTGCTCACCCTGGTTGATGGGACAGCGCAGATCCTCCTCGGAGTGCAGGATCAGAAGGGGGGTCGTCATATCCGCGGCGTAGGAGAGCGGCGAGATCCGCGCGTACGCCTCCGGCTCCTCCCACGCAGCTGCTCCGACGTACCCGCGGAAGAACCCGGCGAGGTCGGAGGTGCCGTCCTCCGAAGCCATGTCGTTCACCGCCCGCTCCGAGATGGCGCAGCGGAACCGATCGGTGTGCCCCACGATCCACGACGTCATGTAGCCGCCGTAGGAGCCTCCCATCACCGCGAGCCGATCGGGGTCGATGAACCGGAACCGCTTGAGGGCCTCGTCGACCACCGCCATCAGGTCGTCGTAGTCGACCGATCCCCATCCGGGACCGCCCTCGACGGGCCCGCGGATCGCTCGTCCCCACTCCTCCGTGTAGCCCGAGGACCCCCGCGGGTTGGCGTAGACGACGACGGATCCTGCGCCGGCCTGAACCTGGAACTCGTCGAAGAACCGCTGTCCGTACTGGGTGAAGGGTCCCCCATGGATGTTGAGGACTGTGGGATACGTCTGCTCCTCGTCGAAGTCCACCGGTCGCACCATCCAGGCGTCGATCTGCGCACCGTCGGGCGCGACCGCGGTGAACGGCTCCGGCTCCGACAGCTCGACTTCCCTCCGGAACGAGAGCGAGACGTCCGTCAGACGGCGCTCGCCGACGAAGAGCTCTGAGGGAACGGTCGGGGTCGTGAGCGCGTGGACGAGGGTCCCGGCAGCCAGGTCGTACCCCGTGACCCAGCCATCCGATCCGAGGACCCGCCAGGGCTGCGACGAACCGTCCGTGGGAACCCGACACAGCGGCACGGTTCCTGCGTCCTCGATCGCGAAGATCAGCTGGTCGTCGTCCCACAGCGGCTCCCGGATCGGCGGATACGGCAGGCAGTTGCGATCCAGGTCCTCGGTGAGCATCGAACGCTCGCCACTGGCGGCATCGACCACGACCACGCGGGCGTGCCGGGGGTCGTCGAACGCTCCCGGTACGAAGAACGCGGCGATGGAGCTTCCCTCCGGGGACCACGAGGGACGGGCGTAGGCGCCGTCGGTCGCGGTCAGCCGCGTCGGCTCGCCCCCCGACGACGGCACGAGGTAGACGTCCGAGGTCGTGGTCAGGTCCCAGTCGTCGTGGCGGGCCGACACGAAGGCGATCCGGGAGCCATCGGGTGCCCAGGTGGGATCGAGATCCTCGAAGTCGCCCGACGTCAGCTGGGTCGGTCGGTCGCCGTCCCTCAGGCCGACCATCCACACGTGATGCGTCCGCCTGGCCGTCCATCCTTCTTTGTCCAACCGATATTGCAGTCGATCGATCCGACGCGGGGGCCGGCGGGAGGGCTCGTTCACGTCATCATCCGGATCGTGGTCGCGAGCCGTGAACGCGATGCGTGACCCGTCGGGCGCCCACACCGGGCCGGCCACGTCCTCCTTCAGATCGGTCAGCCGGCGGGCCTCACCCGGAGCATCGACCGGCGAAACGTACAGCTGCGCAACGTCACCGTCCCGGACGGACGTGAACGCGAGCCAGCGTCCGTCGGGGGACCAGCGCGGGGTCGCGTCACGCTTCGGTCCGAACGTGAGGCGGCGCGATCCGGTCGACCCATCCACCAGCACCGCCCAGATCGCGCTCCGCGGCTCACCGCTCTCCTCGTCCACCCACGCGACGACGTGGGCGACGGTCGAGCCATCCGGGGACACGCGCGGGTCGGCCGCGCTCGTGAGGCGGAAAACATCATGAGGTTGCATACCGGGCATCCGGTCCTCCCAGGGTCAACGCCTGACCAATCGTCTCACGGCGATGGTGGTGGATCCTCGCGTTCAGCGGGGAGCTGCGATCCAGTCGGGGAACAAGGGGTGAGTGGCCCCCGCGACCGGGATCGACGTCTGGCCGGTCCCGTCCGGACGGATCACGAAGAGGTCGCCGGCACCTGCGACGAGGATCACGGATCCATCGGGGGACCACGCGAAGAACTGCCCGAACTCCGACGTGACCCTCCGCTTCCCGGATCCGTCCGCGTTCATGATCCACACGTCCTCCCACGGTCCGATGTCGCCCGTGGTCCGGCAGTCGGGCGCGTCGGACTGCGAGCAATCATCGACCGTCGAGGCGAAGACGATCTGTGAGCCATCCGGAGACCACGCGGGCCAGCCGTCCTCCCCGGGCGTCGTGGTGAGCCGGTGGACGTCCGACCCATCCGCGTCCATCACGAAGATGTTGTAGTCGGGGTTGGTCCCGCTCGCGCCGGCTTCCTGTGCCATGAAGGCGATCTTCGTTCCGTCGGGAGACCAGGTCGGGTACTCGACGAAGTGCTTCGAGAGCCGGTGTACGTCGGAACCATCGGGTCGCATCGTCGTCCCGAAGAAACCGAAGCCGCCGGTCCCGACCGCCGAGTTCCAGAGGATCTTCCGTCCGTCCGACGACCAGTCTGGACCCCAATCGGCGACATCGTTATCCGTCAGCCTCCGCTGCTCGGAGCCGTCGGCGTTCATCACGAAGATCTCCGAGGTATCGCCCCCGTTCGTCTCGTGTCGATAAGCGATGCGGTCACCGTCGGGCGACCAGGTGGGATCGAACTCCTGAGCCCGACCGTGTGTGAGCCGCCGAGGGCGCGAGCCATCAGCCTGGGCGATCCACACATCCTCGGTTTCGTTCGAGAACGCGATGCGCCCCTCGAGGGAGCCCACGTCGATGGGCGTCCCGATCGGCGACTGCCCGCCGATCGACGACCGCCCCAAGGATGCCGTCGTCGGAGACGCCGCTGGTGAACTCGGTGACGTACACGCCATCAGCAGAAAGAGGGCCGCTCCAAGAAGGCGTCTCATGTCCAGACCCGATCTCCTGGCGACCGTGTATGCCTACGTCACGTGCTCGGGTTCGGCGTGGCCGTTCCGTACCGCGGGCGGCCGGCGGGCCGGTAGACCTGGATCGTTACCCCTTTCGAGGTCGACCGCGATTCCGCCAGTTCGAGCGCCATGTCCGGCCCCGTAACGGGGAACAGCCGCGTGCCCTGGCCGACGACCACGGGGCAGGTGAGCAGGACGACCTCATCGATGAGGTCGTTGTCCATCAGCCACCGGATCAGGGCGCCGCTGCCGTGCACCTGCAGCTCGCCGCCCGGCTTGGCTTTGAGTTCGCCGATGGCCGCCGCGAGGTCACCGGAGAGGACGGTCGTATCCGCCCAACGCGGTTGGGTGAGCGTGGTCGATGCGACGTACTTGGGCTTCGTGTTCAACGCCGTCCAGATCGGGCTGTCGCCCGGATCGTCCCACGTTCCCCAGGAGCCGGCGAAGATGTCGTAGGTCCGCCGGCCGAACAGGAACGCGTCGGCGCGCTGGTAGATCTGGTTGAGAAACGTCATGGACTCGTTGTCGGCATACGGCGTGACCCATCCGCCGCGCTCGAATCCGCCGGTGCGGTCCTCGTCCGGCCCGCCGAGTCCCTGCATCACACCGTCGACGGTGACCATCGTGATGGTAGTGAGCTTCATGATCGTGCCCCTCTCGTTGGTTGGTCGCCTTCGCTTCGACCGGACCGCGGCGCGATCTCATCCGTCGCAGCAGAGTCCGTCCGGCCGATCATTCCAAACCCTCCGGACACGGCCCGCACTTCGACGCTGTCAGGTCCAGACGGCTATCCCACCCTCTTCAAGGGGGCGTAGGCGAGCAGGACGCGCTTCTCCCCCACCTCGGCGAAACGGATCGTCGCCTCGGCATCCTCGCCGAAACCGGTCATCTGCACGATCACGCCCTCACCCCATCGCTCGTGCATGACCGTGTCGCCTTCCTTGACCGCCGGGGTCTCGCGCTTGGGGATCGGCGGCACCGACGGCGCCTTCCATCCTCGGTCGACCGCCACCTCGCCGGTCTGCCCGGGCAGCCCGACGACGGTGTACCCACCACCGCTCGTCCCGCCGTTGCGTTCCGGCCGGCCGTACCTCGACCGGGAACGCTGTTGGACGCGCGTCTCGGACTCCTTCGCCTCGACGAGGTGCTCGGGGATCTCACCGAGGAAGCGCGACGGCGGGTTGTAACTGGTCTGTCCGAAGAGCGTCCGGCTCCAGGCGTGCGTGAGGTACAGGCGCTCCTGTGCTCGCGTGATCCCGACGTACGCCAGCCTGCGCTCTTCCTCAAGCTCCGCCTGATCGGTCATCGAACGGAAGTGCGGGAAGATCCCATCCTCCATCCCCACGACGAACACGACCGGGAACTCGAGCCCCTTCGCGATGTGCAGCGTCATGAGCGTGACGGTCGAGTCCTCCTCCTCGTATTCGTCCTGCTCACCCACCAACGACACCTGTTCCAGGAAGCCGGCGAGACCGCTCTCGGGGTCGCGCGCCGCGGTCTCCATCGCCGCGCCCGCGAGCTCCTGGATGTTCTCAATCCGCCCTTGCGCCTCGATCGTGCGCTCCTCTTCGAGCTCGGCGAGGTACCCGGACTCCTGCCCGGCCAGCTCGACCATCTTCGCCGCCGTCGCGCCATCCGCCAGATGTCCCTCGAGCGCGATCATCACCTGGTTGAACCCCGCGACCGCCCCTTTCGCCCGGGCGTTCAAAAGCGAGATCTCATCGACGCGCCGACACGCCTCGACGACGTCGATGTCTTCGTCGCGGGCGAACGCCTCGATCGCCGCCACCGTCTGGTCCCCGATCCCACGCTTCGGCATGTTGACGACGCGACGGAAGCTGATCACGTCCTGTGGGTTGAGCAGCAGACGAAGGTACCCGAGCACGTCCTTGACCTCGCGTCGCTGGAAGAACCGGACCCCGCCGAACACGCGGTAGGGCATGCCGACGCGCATGAAGATGTCCTCGATCACCCGGGACTGCGCGTTGGTCCGGTAGAAGACGGCCACGTCCCGGTAACGATGTCCCTCCTCGTCTCGGAGCCGCTGGATCTCCGAGGCGACGAATAGCGCCTCCTCGTGCTCGTCGTTCGCGCGGAAGCTGACCACCAACTCGCCCGCGGCCGCATCCGTCCACAGGGTCTTGGGCTTGCGCTGCGTGTTGTGCTCGATCAACGCGTTCGCGACCGCGAGGATGTTGCCGGTGGAGCGGTAGTTCTGCTCCATCAGGAAGACCTGGGCGTCCGGATAGTCGCGTTCGAAGTCGAGGATGTTCTGGATCGTGGCGCCTCGCCACGAGTAGACGCCCTGATCGGCATCACCCACGACGCATACGTTCCGGTACAGGCTCGCCAGCTGGTTCACCAGCTCGTACTGCGCCCTGGACGTGTCCTGGTACTCGTCCACGAGGATGTACCGGAACCGCTCCTGATAGTGACGCAGGACGTCGGGGTGGTCCCGGAAGAGCCGGACCGTCTCGCTGATCAGGTCGTCGAAGTCCAAGGCACCCGCGTCGTGCTTGCGCCGCTCGTACGCCAGATAGACCTTCGCGATGATCTCCTCGTAGAAGTTCGACGTCATCTGGGCGAACGCGTCGGGCGCGATCACGCGGTCCTTCGCCTTGGAGATGGCCGCGGCCATCGCTTTCGGGGGGAATCGCTTCGGGTCGACGTCGAGCTCCCTGAGGATGCCGGCGATCAGTCGTTCGGTGTCGCCGTCGTCGTAGATCGTGAACCCCGACGGGACGCCGAGATGCGTGTGCTCGCGGCGGAGGATGCGGGCACACGTCGCGTGGAACGTCAGGATCCACATGCTCCGGGCGACGCCCGAGCCGACGAGCCGCTCGACCCGTTCGGCCATCTCCCGCGCCGCCTTGTTCGTGAAGGTGATGGCGAGGATCTGGTGGGGGCTGACGCCGTGTTCCCTGATCAGATAGGCGATCCGATGGGTGAGCGCCCGAGTCTTGCCGCTGCCCGCGCCGGCGACGATCAGCACCGGGCCCTCGGTATGCAGGACCGCCTCACGCTGGATGTCGTTGAGCGGCTCGAGCAGGGGGGACATCGGCGAGGACATGCGCGCCCAGTGTAGGAGTCCGAACGGACGCGACGTCCGGCCGATGTTGGACCGGATGGCCCACGGTACCGTTCATGCCGTGAGCGCCCTGGTAACCGACGTTCCCGCACGACGCCGTGTGGACTGGCGGACACCGGTCCGGTGGTTCGGGCTGCTCTGCTTGATGGGGGCGGCGTTCTTCGCCGGATACGTTGCCTGGCTCCTCTGGGGAACGGGCCTGCAGACCCAACGGGCGCAGGATGCGCTGCGACCCGCCATCGAAGGCCAGATCGCGAACCCCCGACCACCCTCCGAGGGCCCAAGGCCCGGATCGCCCGTCATCCCGGGAAGCGCCTACGGGGTGATCAGGATCACCCGGATCGGCCTGGATATGGTGGTGGTTCAGGGCACCGACTACACGTCGCTGAAGTCCGGGCCCGGACATTACGTCGACACCGCGGACCCCTGGGACGGGACGGGTCGCGTGGGCATCGCGGGACATCGCACGACCTACCTGCACCCGTTCTTCAACCTGGATCAGGTCCGACCGGGCGACACGATCCAGCTGCTCACCGGGTTCGGCACGTACACGTACACGGTTACGACGAACTTCGTCCTGCCCGAAGCGACGGCGGGCGTCGTCCTGCGACAGACCAAGCGGCCCACGCTCGTCCTCACCACCTGTAATCCGAAGTACGCCAGCTCCCAGCGGCTGATCGTGGAGGCGGATCTCACGCGCACGCCCGCCTGAGATCGGTCGGAGGACTACGCTCAGCGCAGCTCGACCTCGGAGGGGTCGTTGGCCGAGACGGCGAAGTCGTTCCCCGATGGCTCATTCCTCGCCGGACTTGACCAGGTCGATCGATCCGAGCTCGTGCGCGACGGTCGTCCGATGTCGCTCCCCGCGGGCGCCACCTTGCTCTTCGAGGGCGACCTGTCCGATCGCGTGGTAGTGGTCCTGGCGGGGACCCTCCGGGTGTTCTCGACGGCGGCGACCGGACGCGTGATCCTGGTCACCATCGCGGGACCTGGCGAGATCCTCGGCGAGATGTCCGCCCTGGACGGCCAGCCGCATTCGGCCTCCGTGAACACCGTCGACCCCGCGGAGGTCGTCCTCGTGCCCGCCGAGGAGTTCCGCGCCGTGCTGCGGACGAACGCGCGGATCGCCACGGCGGTGGCGCTCCGCCTCACGCGGGAGCTTCGTCGTGTCGTGCGGCAACGCGTCGATCTCGAGGCCTACGACGTCCCCGCCCGCCTGGCGCAGAGCCTGGTCGATCTGGCCGAGCGGCTCGCCGGGTCCAGCGAGGAGATCGAGCTCCCCGTTTCGCAACGCGAGCTCGCCGAATCCTGCGGCGCGTCGCGAGAGGCAGTCACGAAAGCCCTCGCGACGTTCCGCTCCCGTGGTTGGGTCCGCACCGGCCGGCGATCGATCACCGTCGTAGACGTGGACGCGCTCCGCACCCGCAGCGCCTGAGTCGTGACGTGAGCCGGTAAGCGCGGTCGGTGAAAAGTACCCGTGCGGGCGGGTCGTCATCCCTCGTGCGGCCGCGCCCGCCGTCCTACCTTCGAGCCATCGAGGCGGAGGCACCGCCCGGCGGAAGGGAGGAGGAACGGCGATGCAGACACAGGTGGTTCACCAGCGCAAAGCATCGATCCCATGGCTCCCGGCGTTGATCGCCGCGCTCCTCGTGGGAGGGATCGTCCTTACGGCACAGTTGGCGATCGACCGAGTGGGGACGACCGCTCCCGCGGTCACCGTCGTCCCGGGCAACGGGACCACGGTCGACCGCGAAGCCGACGCGCAGAAGGCCGGCATGGCCGAGGCGGGATACACCAACATCTCGGGGGTCAAGGCGTCCATGGTCGGAGCCGCGCAGCCCTCGGGACCGCACCCACGGACGAAGTTCGGCGGGTCGGCCGGCGGGGGATCGGCCGAGGGCCGTGATGAGGCACTCCAGGCGCTGATCACCCGGATCCAGCTGCAACGGAAGGCGAACGCGCTTCCCTGATGCGAGACGCCGGAGGGGAGGGTGGGGCCGCTCCTTCGGAGCGGCCCCACCCGTCTCAGCCTCGGAGCCAGGATGCCGGCACCCGGACGGCCGTCACGGCCGCCCGGGCGCAGACGTCGTCGGCCGCCACGAGCGTGCAGTCGACGACGGTCTTCCGCTCTCCCTGTTCGACGACCCGAGCCTGCAGCTCGACGGAGGCATCGACCGGGACCGGCGCCAGGTACGTGACGTCGAGCGAGCCGGTCGCGAACCAGATCGTGTCGCCACGACCGATCGCGCGTCCTTCCCGTCGATACGCGTCCGCCACCGAGGTGCACACGCCGTGGCAGTCGAGGATCGTGGCGATGATGCCGCCGTTGAGGACGTGCCGCGGGCCCGCCATGTGCTCGGTCCGGGGACGGAACGTCGCGATCGCGATCTCGGGATCGCCTGCGGACCACCTGCTCTTGAGCCGGAGACCGGCCGGGTTGTCGGCGCCGCAGCCCCAGCAGTGATTGAACGGCATCAGGTCCTGGAAGGCATCGCCGGCGACGTCGGCCGGCCCTACTCCCATTCGATCGTGCCCGGTGGCTTGGAGGTGATGTCGTACGCCACGCGGTTCACGCCCGGAACCTCGCGAACGATGCGTTGCGCGATCCGATCGAGCACGTCGTACGGCAGCCGCGCCCAATCGGCGGTCATCGCGTCCTCGGACGTCACGACGCGAACCACGACGGGATTCTCGTAGGTTCGACCATCGCCCATGACGCCGACCGTGTGGACATCTCCGAGGAGAACGCAGAAGGCTTGCCACGTCTCGCGTTCCAGACCGGCACGACGGATCTCGTCGCGGACGATCGCATCGGCGGCTCGCACCTTCTCCGCTCGTTCGAGCGTCACCTCCCCCACGATCCGCACAGCCAGCCCCGGCCCGGGGAACGGTTGCCGTTGGACGATCTCCTCCGGCATACCCAGCTCCTCTCCGACCTTCCGGACCTCGTCCTTGAACAGGTCGCGGAGGGGTTCGACGATGCCGTCGAAGTCGATCTGGTCGGGCAAGCCACCGACGTTGTGGTGGGTCTTGATCGTCGCTCCCGTCCTCGAACCACTCTCGATCACGTCCGGATAGAGGGTGCCTTGCACCAGGAAACGTGGCTCGGTGTGGGGTCCTGCAGCCTCCTCGAACGCGCGGATGAATCCCGCGCCGATGAGCCGGCGCTTGGTCTCGGGATCCGTCACACCGGCGAGGCCGGCGAAGAAGTCGTCGCCGGCCTTCACGTGGATGAACGGTACGTGCAGATGCCGGGCGAACGTCTCTTCGACCTGCTCGGGCTCGTCGGCACGCAACAGGCCCGTGTCCACGAACACGCACGTGAGCTGATCGCCGACCGCCCGATGCACCAGGAGTGCGGCCACGCTCGAGTCCACCCCGCCGGACAGAGCGCAGTAGGCCTTCGCGTCGCCCACGGTGGCGCGGATCCGCTGGACCGCATCGTCGATGATGTTGGTCGGCGTCCAGTCGGGAAGAAGCCCGCACCCGTCCACCAGGAAGCGCTTCATGACCGCCTGTCCGTTCGGCGTGTGCGATACCTCGGGATGGAATTGAACGGCGAACAGAGCTCGGTCGGGATCTTCCATTCCCGCGATCGAGATCTGGTCGGTTGAGGCGGTGACGCGGAACCCCTCCGGAGCCCGCGTGACCGCGTCGCCGTGGGACATCCAAACCGTGTCGGTGGCGGGAAGGTCACGAAGCAGGAGGCTCGGCTGCGACACGTGCAGGACGGTCGCGCCGTATTCGCGCCGCCCAGTCGCCGCGACCTCGCCGCCCAACGCCCGGGCCATCAACTGGTGCCCGTAGCAGATGCCGAGGACCGGCACGCCCAGGTCGAAGATGTCCGGGTCGAGCTGGGGTGCCCCTGCCTCGTAGACGCTCGCCGGACCGCCGGACAGGATGATGCCGGCAGGACGCTTCGCGGCGAGGCCCTTCGCATCCAGATCGTGGGGCACGATCTCGGAGTAGACGTGCGCCTCCCGGACCCGACGTGCGATCAGTTGCGCGTACTGCGCACCCAGGTCGACGACGAGGACCGGGCGGAGCTGCTCGGGCATCGACTAGCGGCCCATCCCCACCCGTTGCTGGGTCTGGTACGTCTTGCCCTCGGTCTTGATCGCCGGCGCGATCACCAGCTCCGCCTTCTGGAACTCCTTGATCGTCTCGTACCCGGTGGTCGCCATCGAGGTCGCGAGTGCGCCGAAGAGGTTGAAGGTGCCGTCGTTCTCGTGCGCCGGTCCCACCATGATCTCTCGGAGCGACGCCACCTGCTGCGTCTTGACGCGGGCGCCTCGAGGGAGGGTCGGATGGAACGTCGCCATCCCCCAGTGGTATCCGCGACCGGGAGCCTCGAAGGACCGTGTGAGCGGGGAACCGATCATCACGGCATCCGCTCCGCAGGCGATCGCCTTGGCGATGTCGCCGCCGGTGCGCATACCACCGTCCGCGATCACATGGCAGTACCGCCCGGTCTCGTGCTGGTGCTCGCGCCGAGCCGCAGCCGCATCGGCGATCGCCGTCGCCTGCGGCACGCCGACCCCGAGGACTCCCCGGCTCGTGCACGCGTTCCCCGGTCCGACGCCGACGAGGACGCCGACCGCTCCGGTCCGCATCAGGTGCAGCGCGGTCGCGTACGAGGCGCATCCTCCGACGATCACCGGGATGTCGAACGACGGGACGAACTCCTTGAGGTTGAGAGGCTCGTGTTGGCTGGAGACATGCTCGCCCGACACGACCGTCCCTTGGATCACGAGGATGTCGAGCTCGGCCTCGAGCACCAGCTTTGCGTAGCGCTCGACCCGCTGGGGGGTGAGGGAGGCACAGGCCACGACGCCGCCTGCCTTGATCTCCTGGATGCGCCGACCGATCAGGTCCTCGCGGATCGGCTCCGCGTAGAGCTCCTGCATCCGGCGGGTGGCCTTGTCGTCCGGGAGCCCCGCGATCTCGTCGTAGATCGGGTCCGGATCCTCGTAGCGGGTCCACAAGCCCTCGAGGTTCAAACACGCGAGACCGCCGAGCTTGCCGACCTCGACAGCGGTTGTGGGCGATACGGCAGCGTCCATCGCCGCGGCCATCATCGGCAGACCGAAGGTGTACGCGTCGATCTCCCACGCGATGCTGACGTCTTCGGGGTCCCGAGTCCTCCGCGACGGAACGATGGCGACCTCGTCGAACCCGTAGGCCCGTCGCGCCGTCTTGCCGATGCCGATCTCGAACTCCATCCGCTTCCCCCCAGAGAACACGAACGCCCACCCGTTGCCGGGTGGGCGCCAAAGGCCTACATGGCGAGAGGGTAGCAGACCACCCTTGACGCCTTGGGAGGCGGCTACGAGGAGCGGACCGCGTCCAGCGCGCGCTCGGCTTGAGCCAGATGGAACCGATCGTGCCCCGCGATCAACCGGAACGTCAGCTCGTAGCTCTCGGGCCCGCGCTCCGCGTGGATCCCGAGGCGGTCCCTCCGCTCGCGCGGGGTCCGACGCCAGAGCGCGATGTTGGCCGCCCGGAGCGGTTCGAAGACGGCGAGCAGCTCCTCGGCCGGCTCGAGTGGACGATGGAGCTCGTTGACCCACCGATCCTGGTCGTACCCCATCAGCGGCGGACGATCGTGGGCCAGGATCCAGCGGTAGCGCCCACTCACGACCAGCTCGGCGTCGGTCATGTGCGCGACGCATTGCACCACCGACCATTCCGTCGGCTCCGGCGAGACGTCAGCGTCGGTCCCCGCGTTCCGCACCAGGGCTCGGACCGAAGCCGCCGTCGCCGACTGCACCGTCGCGGGATCGTCGTCGCCGAGCAGACCCAGCAGGTGCCGTTGGTACCCCGCGGGATCGGCGATCGGATCGGGCGAGTCTGTTCGCACGATCCGGATGGTACCGACGCTCAGTGTTCCTTGACGACGTGCCCCGTCTCGTGGACGCGGAGATCGGTCATGCCGGAGTGCACGCGATCGCCCTCGATCATCGGCTCGTCGCTTTCGAGGTAGCCGAGCGTCATCAAGGTCGTGAGCACACGCTGGAGGGACTCTTCAGGCGTCTCCACCATCGTGTCGACGGTGAGCTCGGGGTGCTCAGGAGCCTCGTACGGGGCGTCGGGATCGACGCCCGTGAATCCGGCCAACTCTCCGGCCAGCGCCTTCTTGTAGAGGCCCTTCGGATCGCGGTTCGCCGCGATCTCCGCGACAGTCGCGTGGACGTACACCTCGACGAAGGACCCGACCTCCGCGCGGACGGCGTCCCGGGTCTCCCGATACGGACTGATCGGGCAGCAGATCGCGGCGACGCCGTTGCGGGTGAGGAGGTTCGCCACGTACCCGATCCGCATGATGTTGAGATCGCGGTCCTCCTTGGAGAAGCCGAGACCCTTGGACAGCTTCTGCCGCACGACGTCACCATCGAGGATCTCGGTCTTCATCCCCCGGGCCTGGAACTCGTGGTACAGCATCTCGGCGATCGTCGACTTGCCGGCGCCCGACAGGCCGGTGAACCAGACGGTGAACCCGCGGCGCTCGGTCATGCGAGGAAGCTCCTTCCGACGGCCGCGGGCAACGCCCCGGTCGGGTCGATGTCATAGAGGGAAAGGATGGTCGGACCTACGTCGACGAGACGGAGCCCTTCGATCTTCCCGGTGGGCTGGCCGGGAGCTCCGCTCATGATGAGGATGCCGTCCCGGTCATGGTTGGCCCCGTCGGGGCCGGTATCGTTCTCGTAGGTGAAGAGGCTCGGGTTGCCGATCGAGCCCACGGAGCGCCACGACAGGTCGCCGAAGTAGACGAGGAGATCGGGCGCGACGCCGCGAACCTCCGGGTAGACGTCCTGCGGCTTGAGGACCTTCGTCCCGAGTGGCGTGCCGTCCGGTCCGGGAGCGGCCTCGAGCTTCTGGATCAGCTCGTCGCGGGTCGCCTCGTACCGCGAGGGTTCGATCACACCCTGCGGCTCGCGTCCCTTGACGTTGAGGAACAATCGTCCGTAGTAGCCGCCGTCGCCCCACGCCGCGGTCCGGGACCAATCGACCGACACATCCTTGAACGGAACCGGGCCTCCATCGACCGGCTCGTCGAGCGTCAGGTATCCCTCCCGGATCAGCCAGTCGTTGAAGCACAGGCCGCCCATCATGGGGCGAGCGCCGTGGTCCGACATGACGATCGTCACCGCGTCCTCCGGGATCAACTCGATCAGCGATGCAAGCTCTCGATCAAGGAAACGGTAGTAGTCCTGGAAGGTGCCCTCGTACTTGTTGCCCGGCTCGTACAGCGGATGCGTCGGGTCGACGTACTGCCAGAAGACGTGGTGGAGCCGGTCCGGCGCGATGTCACAGAGCATGAAGAAGTCCCAGGGCTTGTTCTGGATCAGCCTTCGCCCGACCCGGAAGCGCCGCTCGGTCATCTTGAACACCTGGTCCAAGGTGACGTCGAAGCCGGCCTTCCGGAAGTTCGGGATATCGAAGATGTACTGATCCTTCCCCCCGAGCTCCTCTTCGATCTCCGCCTGGAGATCCTGTGGGTAGGTGTAGCGGTCAGCCGAGGGTGGTGTGAGGAAGCACCCGACGCGCCACCCGGGGAAATCGGCGGGCGGCGGATACGACGGCGGCACGCCGATCAGGAGCGAGCGCATGCCGTTCGCGCCCAGCGCGTCCCAGACGGCGGGTTCCTTCACGGACCCCGAGTGGACGATCGAGAGTCCGTCGTAGGTGGCGTCCTTGCGGTTACGGAACCCGTAGATGCCGAGCTGCCCCGGCGTCTGACCCGTCATCCCGCACGCCCATGCGGGCACGGTGATCGGGGGGGTGATGCTGGCGAGGTTGCCGTACATCCCGTTGTCCATCAGCTTCGCGATGGTGGGGACCTCGGAACGAAGATCGTCGAACAAGAGTGTGGGGGTGGCGCAGTCGAGTCCGATGACTGCGACCCTGGGGCCGTCCTGCATGTCGCTCGTATCCCTTCGGTCCACGGTCAAACGGGCGGACGGTGGGCGCGCTCGCGCGACAGGAGCCATCCGCGGTTCGCGTATCCTACCAGCGACTTTGGGCCGCTTCGGGCCCGAGCATCGCCGAGGAAGGGCCGGGATGGCGTTCCTGCGACGCGCGCTGCAACTGTTCGCTGCCGTCTGGGGCGCGTGCGGACTGGCCATCGCGGTCACCCCACGGTGGATCCTCGTCACGTGGTTCGACCAGGTTCCCTACCCCGACTACACCTACGTCCGGGTCTGCGGCATCGCCGGCCTGTCCTCGGCGGCCCTGGCGCTGATGATCTCGCGACGGCTGAACGACGTCTGGTGGTGGTCATGGGCGTTCGTGCTCGAGGCCGGCCTGACGGCGCTCGTGACCACGTTGCACGCCATCATCTCGCTGCCGGCTGGGTCCGCCGCATGGTTCTGGTGGATCTTCGCCTTCACCAACATCGTGCTCTCCGCCGTGCTGGTGTCCGGCATCGCTCGAGCCGGCGTCGAGGAACCGATCGTCTGATCCTCGCCGGGTGTGTCCGAACCCTTGACTCGCCGTATCGTGGACGCCCGTGGATACCGTTCCATCCGCCACGACGATGACGGCCGATGGGGCCGACGATGGTGTCGTCATCCGGGCGACCCAACTGACGAAGGTCTACCCCACCGGTGTCAAGGCGGTCGACGCCCTCGACCTGGACGTCCAGGCCGGCGAGATCTTCGGCCTGCTCGGACCGAACGGCGCGGGCAAGACCACCACCGTCGGGATGCTGACGACGCGGGTGATCCCCACGTCCGGTTCGGCCGTCGTCGCCGGCATCGACGTCGTCGCAGACCCGCCGTCGGCCAAGGCGCGGGTCGGCGTGGTCTCCCAGACGAACACGCTCGATCGAAGCCTGACGGTCCGGGAGAACCTCTACTTCCACGGGCGGTACTTCGGCATGGGTGCGCGCGCGGCGGCGCGGACCGCGGACGCCCTCCTCGAGCTCTTCCGGTTGTCCGACCGGGCGGATGCCGACGTCTCGACCCTGTCCGGCGGGATGGCGCAGCGCCTGCTCTTCGCCCGAGCCGTGGCCCACCGGCCCGATGTCCTGTTCCTGGACGAACCGACGTCCGGCCTCGACCCCCAGTCGCGGCTTGCCTTATGGGACATCCTCGGTCAGATCCACGGAGAGGGCCAGACGATCGTCCTGACCACCCACTACATGGAGGAGGCCGACAAGCTGTGCCAACGGGTCGCGATCATGGACCACGGTCGGATCCTGGCGCTCGACACGCCAGAAGGCCTCAAGCGGACGGTCGGCGGCGACACGATCGTTCGGGTCCAGGCGGGTGATCAGCCCGAGCGGCTCGGGGAACACCTCCGCGACCTGGAGGGGGTCACCGGGACGGCCGTTCTGGGTGGCACGGTCCAGCTGACGGTGCGCGGCTCCGCCGGCATCCTGCCGCGCGTGATCCAGGCCTCCGAATCCGGCGGGTTCCAGGTGCGCGACGTGTCCATCGACGAGCCCACCCTCGAGACCGTGTTCATCAACCTCACGGGGAAGGATCTGCGCGAATGAGCGGAACGGCGACGACCACCACGATCGAGGGCCTTCCGGCAACGGGAACCTTCCGCAGCACGCCGACGGTGGCGTTCGGCGCCTTGCTGCTGCGCGATGTCTCCGTGCTTCGCAAGGAATCGGTGCAGTTCATGGCGCGCACCGTGATGCAGCCGCTGCTGTTCGTCTTCGTGTTCGCCTACGTGTTCCCCAAGATCGGTCAGGGCGTCGGAGGAGCCGCGGGAGCCGCCGCGTTCTCCAGCATCCTGGTTCCCGGCGTGGTCGCGATCGCCTGCATCTTCCAGGGCATCCAGGCCGTCGCGTTGCCGCTCGTTCAAGACTTCGGCTACAGCAGGGAGATCGAAGACCGGGTGATGGCCCCGCTCCCGGTCTGGGGCGTCGCGGTGGAGAAGGTGGTGGCCGGAGCGCTCCAGGGGCTGATCGCCGCTGCGATCGTGTTCCCGCTCGCGATGTTCGTCCCCGCGACGCCCGTGCATCTCGACGTCCGCCCGCTGCTGCTGTTCACACTCCTTCCGCTCGCCGCGGTCACGGCCGCCTCGTTGGGGATGGTGCTGGGCACCCGCGTGCAACCGCGACAGGTGCCGCTGCTGTTCGGGATCGTCGTCATCCCCATCGTGTTCCTCGGAGCGACGTACTACCCGTGGGCGAACCTGACCCCGATCCCGTGGCTCAAAGCTCTGGTCCTGCTGAATCCGCTCGTGTACATGAGCGAGGGGATGCGCGTCTCGCTGACGCCCCAGGTCCCGCACATGTCCTACTGGGCGATCTACGGCGGGATGATCGGGTTCACCGCGCTGTTCCTGGCGCTCGGGATCGACGGGTTCCGCAAGCGCGTCCTCTCGTAGCCGGAGCGGGGCCGCCGACCGGCTCGGCCGGTCAACCGGACGCGCCGGCGGCGAGCCGCGCGAGGGCCAGCCGGTCGGCGGCCTCCGCGGTGGTGATCCCGTCGGCGTCCGCCGTTCCGAAGATCCCGGAGAGGGTCTCGCCGATCCCCGCCAGGCGAGCCTGCATCATGGCCTCGTCCCATCCGAGCGTCTCGTAGCCCGCCAGGTGGATCACGCCACCGGCATTGATCACGTAGTCGGGGGCGTAGAGGATGCCGCGCTGCGCGAGCAGCGCGGCATCCTCACCACTGCCGAGCTGGTTGTTCGCCGCTCCGGCCACGACGCGACACGCCAGCCGCGGGATCGTCTCCGGCGTGAGCACCGCGCCGGACGCGCACGGAGCGAAGACGTCGCAGGCCGTCCCGATGACCGAGTCCGGCTGTACGACCGCGCCGCCGACCCGCTCGGCCGTCTTCTCGGCACGCCTTCCATCGACATCGGCGACCAGCACGTGGGCGCCCGCCTCGCCGAGATGATCGGCGAGTCGGTCTCCGACCGAGCCGGCACCCTGGACGAGGACGACGACGCCAGCGAGCTCGGGAGAACCGCTCACATGGCGCCACGCCGATCGGATCCCGTGGAACACCCCCAAGGCTGTGCCCGGTGCGGGATCGCCCGAACCCCCGTGTTCCCTCGATCGTCCGAGCACGTGGTTCGTCCGCTCGCCGATCACGTCCATATCGGGGGCGCCGGTGTTCATATCCGCCGCGGTCACGTAGGTCCCGTGGAGCGAGTCGACGAGCGCCGCGTACCGGAGCAGGATCTCTCGTCGAGCCGACGACCCAGGAGGAGGCACGCTCGGGACGGCCAGAACGGCCTTGCCGCCTCCGTACGGAAGGTGCGCGGCCGCCTGCTTGAAGGTCATCGCCTGGGAGAGGCGCAGGACGTCGCTCAGACCGTCTCCCGGAGCCGCGTAGCCCTTCATCCTGGTCCCCCCCATCGCGGGTCCCAGCACCGTCGAATGGACGCCGACGAACATCCAGGTCTCGGTCGGGTGGTCGTACCGGGTGACGATCTCCTCGCCGTCCCACCCCGCGAGCAGGTCCTCGAACACGGCACGAGTGTATGCATGAGCTGCCGCGGAAGGGCTGACGTACGACGAGGGCGGGGCTCGCGCCCCGCCCCCTTGTCGCCGTTCCTCGCCCGGTCGGCGTCAGTGCATGTGGCCGCCGCCTGCGGGCGCCGGCTCTTCCTCCTCGGGCTTCTCGACCACCGCGGACTCCGCGGTGAGCACGATGGCCGCGATGGAGGCGGCGTTCTGCAGGGCGGAGCGGGTGACCTTCGCCGGATCGATGATCCCGGCCTTGACCATGTCGACCCACTCGCCGGTCGCCGCGTCGAAGCCTCGGCCGTCGCCCTCGGTACGGATCTGCTCGACGATGACCGCGCCCTCGTACCCGGCGTTCTGAGCGATCCGCCGCGCCGGCTCGGCGAGCGCGTTGCGGACGATGCTCGCCCCCGTCGCCTCGTCGTCCGTGAGGTCGAGCTTGTCCAGGACCGCCTCGGCGCGGATCAGTGTGACGCCGCCGCCCGGGACGATGCCCTCCTCGACCGCAGCGCGGGTCGCCGAGACGGCGTCCTCGATGCGGTGCTTCTTCTCCTTGAGCTCCACCTCAGTGGCGGCGCCTACCTTGATCACCGCGACGCCTCCGCTGAGCTTGGCGAGGCGCTCCTGGAGCTTCTCGCGATCCCAATCGGAGTCGGTCTTGTCGATCTCGGCCTTGATCTGGTTGATGCGACCCTGAACGTCCTCCGCGGAGCCGCCGCCTTCCACGATCGTCGTGTCGTCCTTCGTGACGACGACCTTGCGCGCCTTGCCGAGGAGATCGAGGTTCACGTTCTCGAGCTTCAGGCCGACCTCTTCCGAGACCACCTGGCCCCCGGTGAGGGTCGCGATGTCTTGGAGCATCGCCTTGCGACGGTCGCCGAACCCGGGAGCCTTGATGCCGACCGCGTTGAACGTTCCGCGGATCTTGTTGACGACGAGCGTCGCGAGCGCCTCGCCGTCGACGTCCTCCGCGATCACCGCGAGGGGCTTTCCGGTGTTCAACACCTTCTCGAGCAGCGGGAGCAGCTCCTGTGCGCTGGAGATCTTCTTGTTCACGATGAGCACGTACGGCTCCTCGAGAACGGCCTCCTGGCGTTCCGGATCCGACACGAAGTAGGGCGAGATGTAGCCCTTGTCGAACTGCATCCCTTCGGTGAACTCCAGTTCGATGCCGAAGGTGTTCGATTCCTCGACGGTGATCACGCCGTCCTTGCCGACCTTGTCGAGCGCCTCTGCGATCGTGGTGCCGATCTCGGTGTCGGCGGCCGAGATCGCAGCGATCTGCGCGATCTCGTCCTTCGACTCGATCTCCTTGGACTCGTTCTTGATCGCCTCGACGGCGGCCTCAACGGCCTTCTCGATACCCCGCTTGAGGGCCATCGGGTTGGCGCCGGCCGCGACGTTCTTCATACCGCCCTTGACCATGGCCCGGGCGAGCACCGTTGCCGTCGTGGTGCCGTCACCGGCTACGTCGTTCGTCTTGGTCGCGACCTCCTTGGTGAGCTGGGCGCCCATGTTCTCCCAGGGGTCCTCGAGCTCGATCTCCTTGGCGATCGTGACGCCGTCGTTCGTGATCGTGGGTGCGCCCCACTTCTTGTCGAGCACCACGTTCTGGCCCTTGGGGCCGAGCGTGATGGCGACCGCGTCGGCGAGCTTGTCGACGCCGGCCTCCAGGCCGCGCCGTGCGTCTTCGCCGAACTTCAGCAGCTTCGAAGCCACGTGGGCCCCCTTTACTTGCCTGCGACGGCGAGCACGTCGCGGGCCGACAGGATGAGGTATTCATCGCCGTCGACCTTGACCTTGGTGCCGCCGTACTTCGAATAGATGACCGTGTCGCCGACCTTCACGTCGAGCGCGACGCGGCCGGTGCCGTCGTCGTTCCACCTACCGGGGCCCGCCGCCACGACCTTGCCCTCCTGGGGCTTCTCCTTGGCCGTGTCCGGGATCACGAGGCCCGAGCTCGTCGTCTCCTCGCCCTCGCTGGGCTTGACGACGATCCGGTCCTCGAGCGGCTGGAGCTTGAAGTCCGCCATCCTCGACTACCTCCTCCTTCGGTCTTCCTACCGTCCGGGCTCTGGAGCCGTTAGCACTCCCAGGCCTTGAGTGCTAACAGGATAGCCAGGCGAGTGCCAACCGGCAACGCGGCAAAGGGATAGGAGAGATCGTATGGCCGGATCGCGATGCCCCGAGCGACCGAGGAGTCGAACGTCGTGGTGCTTCTCGTACCCCCCTCTGCTTCGGGTTCCTCAGGGCCGTTTCATCAGGCACGGACTTCGATGCCGATCGCGATCGCCTGACCTGTGCTCGTTGCCCAGCTACCGCCCATCGTCCCGGTCGTCCAGTTCGGAAGATCGTTGGTCTCGATCCCGGGGATGAAGGACGCGTTCGTATCAGTGATCTCGGTGGCGCTGTCGAGAGGCGTGACATCTTGGGCGACGTTGTGATTGAGACCAACGTAGAAGGCGTCGCTGGCGGAGGCGAGCGAGTTCGGGGCGACTCCGACGCTCATCGCGGCGCCCGTGGGAGCGGCCGTCTTCACGTTCGCGGAGTCGAAGGGGGTCGAGGGGTCGATCCCCCCTTTGAACTCTTCGACGACGTAACGGACGGTGCTCTGCGCCGCTGCGGAGAGGCCGATCGAGATCGTGCCCGAGCCTGAGCACCCGATCCCGTACCACAGGGACAGGCGGCGGTGCCCGTTGCTCGAAACGACGGTCTGGATGTTCGCCCAGGTGCACGAGACGCCCGAGACGGCGTCGACGGTCGCCGGTGTCCCTCCGCTCAGGCTGTCGAACACCCATAGGAACACGACGCCGGTGGTGGGCGAGAGGAAGTTCGTCGTCAACGACGATGCGGTTCCTCCCTTCCCCGTGTCGAGGGTCGAAGCAGCCAGAGCCGGATGGTTGATGGTGAAGTCGGATGAACTCACGGCCGTACCTCCCGGGGTAGTGACCGATAGAGGTCCGGTCGTCGCGCCCGACGGAACAGCCGTGGTGATCGAGGTGTCGTCCGGTACCGCGAACGACGCAACGACCCCGTTGAACCTCACCGAGGTCGTCCCCGTGAAGTTCATGCCCGCGATCGTGACCGAGGCACCCGCGTCACCGTTCGACGGATCGAAGCCGGTGATCGTGGGCGGCGGCGGTGGTGGGACGGACGGGATGATCAACGGTGATGAGCCGATCGCCCCCGCGAGGCGCGGCAGCCCGAAGTAGTCCTCAAGGCCAGCGAGCAAGCTGAAATGCGAGTGCGGAGTCTGGTCTGTTGCACCCGGCACGACGTTTGACCCCGCCATGACCGTGAGGACGTGCCCGCCTCCACCGGTCGAGTCCTTGGCAGCCTCGTCGAAGGTGACGATCACGACGGCGCCCTGCGAGAGGAACGCTGGGACGGTCTGCGATAGCCAGGCATCGCCGTCTCGGATGATCTGATCCGTCTTACCAGGACAGACTCCGGCCGATGAGGTCCCGTGCATGTTGTGGCAGTTGTCCGGGGTGACGAACGAGAAGGCCGGAAGCGGATCCGTCAGGGTCGGTAGGGGAACGTCGGTGACGGGGCAGCCGTACGGAAGACCGGCGGCGGCATCGATGTTGGTGAAGTACGGCTCCGGGTTGTGGTGGACGACGTACGGCGTGTCATCCGCCATGAAGCAATCCGACGGCATGGATTGCTCGAAGGAGTTGAAGGAGATACCTGCCCCCCCCAACTGGTGGAACACGTCGTCGACCACGATCGAATCGGTGGGGCAGGAATCCGTCGTGCATCCGCCGTTCGTCCCCGCGACGATATCGAGGTAGTTCGGCAACGACGGGTGTGCGTTCGCGTAGTACTTCGTCGACAACGTTCCCTGAGGGATGAGCGTGCCGTTGATGTAGGGGGCGTCGGGATTCCCGACGATGTATCGCGTCGTGTCGCCGTTCACTCCATGGTCACTCGACCCGAAGGTGTGGTTCTCCATCAGGATCACGACGACGGGAGCGCTGCCCATCGCTCGGGCTGGCACCTGGGAAAGGAAAGCTGAGCTAAGGACGATCACCGATGAGACGGTCGCGAGCCTTTTCGTTCGGAGATCCGTCCGATATCGGCGATCCTGTCGTCTGGCATGACCGTGCCGGCGGCGCAAACGAGATCGGATCGCGGTCCGGAGTAGATCTTCGAGGTGCGCGGTCCGGAGCACATCTTCGAGGTGACAGAGGGATGCGTTCATGGACGAGTTCTCTCCATCAGGTCCTCGCGAACGATCTTCACTCCGAGTATCAAACCAAAGCCGCCCACCTTGCGAGCTGAGACGCCAACTGACCCTGGTTCTTCTCGTCCATCCCGCTCAGGAAGACAGACCCAGCGGCGATCATCAGTGATCTCAAGAGAACTGGACGTGCAAGACGGGCGCGAAAAGGCCGTCGAATGCTTCCGCCGTGCGGACCCCGGTGCCGGTGATGATGAACGCCATCGCATCGCCGGAGGCCCACCCTCCCCGGTTGACGACCTCCTGCATGACGCTGGTGAGATCCGGCGTCTGTTGATCGGGTCCCTGCGCTCCGACCGTTCCCCACGGTGCCGGGGCCCACCCGACGTTGGCCGACGTCCGCGCGCGGGAGGAGATGTTGTTCGTGATCTTCGCGAAGGTGGGAGCGTTGTCCGCGGCCTGCCCCTCGATCAGGAGCGACGCAGCCGCGGTGGTTTGCACCCTGCACTGGAACTGGATGTAGGCACTCTCGATGGTCGCGCCCTGGGGTATGGACAGTCCGGTGAATCGAAGCCCCACGATCTGGATCACCCCGGCGCGATTCACGATCTTGAGGGCCGCGTTCGACAGCGCGACCGATCCGTCAACGGATGATTCTTCGGCGTCATCGGCACTGGCCGCGATTGGGACCGTGAGCGAGGCGGTCCCTTCGGGTAACACCGTCACCGTGACCTGGTCCGAGGATTGGAGTGCACTATCGTCCCCGGTCAGCTGAAGGACATAGGTCCCGTCAGTATCGAACGACACGGACGTCGTGGGATCGCTCGGATCCGTGAACGTGGCCGTCCCAGGGCCGCTCACCTGCGACCAGCTGCTCGTGACGGTCGCCGGAGGGTTCGGGAGCCCATCATCGGTGACGGAGCCTTGCATCGTCGCCTCAGCCGGCAGCTTGATCGTCTGATCCGGGCCGGCGTTCACAACGGGGGCGTGGTTCGCGACGGAGCCGCAGTCGACCGATCCGTCGTGGAGATCGCTCCCGTTGACGTCCTGCCACTGCCAGCCGATGCTCGTCGCCGCGTTCCCGTTGCGCGCACCGTTGAGCGTCAGGTCCAGCAGTCCGGCCGCCTTCCCCTTCGACCACGCGATCCGGGCGCCCGGGAGGACCTTGGAATTGCTGCCCAACGCATGCCCGCCGGCTCCAGAGATCAGCTGAACCATATGAGCGTTGGGGGTCCCCGCGGTGAAGTTCGCGTCGAGAGGCTTGTACTCCTGCATGTTGTGCTGGTGCCCGTTCAGGACCAGGTCGACCCCGTTGTTCGCCAGCAGCTTCCACATATCGCTCTCGTTGGTAGCGATCGTCGTATTGCTCGTGACCGCAGGCTCGTGGTACATCGCCACGATGCACGCCGGGTTGCCGGGGTTGTTCAGGACGCCCTGGGCGAAATTGTACTCAGCGTGCGCCACGGTCATGTTCTGACTGGAGTTGAGGTCCAAGAACAGCACGCCGCCCCACGTCCACGACGTGTACACGGGGTGACCGTGCCAGTAGTCCATCCAGGCCGGGATGTTGACCTTCTCGTGGTTCCCCAGCGTCGGCTGGGTCGTGTCGGCGGTCGCGCCCCAGAGCGTGCCCGGTCCGGGGTCATCGATGTTCGATACACCGTAGGCGTTCCGGTTCTCCGTGAACGTCCCCGTCTCGTAGATGTCACCGAGGAACAGGAACAGCGGCGGGTCGACCGCAGCGATGTGGTTCGCCATCAGGTTCGACGCGGTCTCGTTCGACGGTCCGTCGCCGACCGCAAGGATGTGCGGGTCGGTGGAGCCCGTCCATGATGCCGGCAGATAGCTCATCCAGTCGGTCGGGTTGTGCTGGAAGTCGGTCGCGTTGTTGTTGCTGAGCGTGACGGCGATCATTACGGCCGCCGAACTGATCGAGCCTTGCTGGAGCGACAGGGTGCCCGAGCCGTCCAGGTACTTCTGGGTCGGCCAGACGAACGAATAGTCGGTCGTCGACGGAGAGGGCGCGAACATCTGGATGAGCCGCACCGCGGGCCCGCTCGAGGGGACCCACGTCGCGAAAACGATCCCATTGTTGGGCGCGTCCGTGACGGTGACGGGCTGTTCACCCGTCAGGGTGGTGCTCGCAACCGTCACACAGATCGTGTGGCCGCTCGAGGTCCCGCAGGTGGGGGCGGCCTGCGCCGAAACCGGAACCAGGACGGTCAGGGCCGCGAGCAACGAGAAAACCCCGAGCCATGCGAGCGGCCTCCGCGGTGCAACGATCACGATCCGTCCCGACGGGTTGGGACGCGCTTGGCTCCGGATGGCTGGTCCACGATCACTCCCCTAGGTCTCGCCGCCACTCCAGGATGCAAGCACAAGGGAAGCTCGCGCGGCGGCGCGCGCTCGTTGACAGCACCTTAGGTCGCGATGGCAGGTGCGGCATCGCGCAACCGGTGTAGATGACCTACGCATCTCCTGGGCCCGGTATCCAACCTCGCGTCGATCGGCCTGAGCTCGACCTTGGTGTTCGCGGGTGGCATCGACCCAAGGGTCCCCTAGGCTTCCCGCTGATCAGCGCGCCGGACGGGATCCTCGAGGACAGGAAGGAAGAAGGCATGGAGACGGGGCTGGATGACGCAGCCGTTCCCGCGATCCAGCAGAAGCGATTCTGTGCGACCTTCGACATCGAGGACTGGTTCCACGCCGAGAACGTCCGTGCGAGCCTCCCCACCCATGACTGGGACCGCCTGGAGTCCAGGCTCGAACCGAACGTGCACGAGCTCCTGGATATCCTCGCGGCCACCCGGGCCCGATCGACGTTCTTCGTCCTGGGGTGGGTGGCGGAGCGCTACCCGGCGGTCGTGCGGCGGATCGTGGACGACGGGCACGAGGTCGCCAGTCATACGTATCTTCATCGGAACCTGAACCAGCTGACCCCAGGTGAGATCAAGGAAGAGCTCCGCCGGTCGAAAGACCGGCTCGAACAGGTAGCGGGCTCCGAGGTTCTCGGCGTCCGTGCCCCAAACTTCTCGGTGAGCGATCTCGTCCTCGATCTGGTGGCCGAGACGGGATACCGGTATGACTCCAGCTACTTCGGGTTCTCGCAGCACGATCGGTACGGGCAGATCTCGGCAACGATCCCACCGGACGCACCGGTGACGGAGATCCGGCCCGGCCTGCTGGAGATCCAGATGACCCGCGTCCCGATCGCCGCTGTGCGGGTGCCGTGGGCGGGCGGCGCATACTTCCGCTTGATCCCGTATCCGGTGTTCCGTTGGGGCGTCGCGAAGCACCTGCGCACCAACCCATGGTTCACGTTCTACTTCCACCCTTGGGAGCTGGACCCGGACGAGGTCCCCCCTGCGGGGATGCAGAGGAGCCTCCGGTTCCGCGCCTACACGGGGCGACGTCGGACGCGGCGAGACCTTCGGCGCCTCGTCACGGAGTTCGGGTCCTGCCGGATCGATGAAGCGCTGCGAGGGCTCGGCTATCTCTCCCCGGAAGGAAGGCCGACCCCTTAGCCGTCGTCGCCGCGAAGCAACACGCCGACCGTCCGAACGATGATCACGAGGTCCCGCCAGACCGACCAGTTCTCGATGTAATAGTTGTCCATGCGGGCGCGCTCGGGAACAGCGTCCATGCCGCGGGACCGACCGTGGATCTGCGCCCACCCCGTGATCCCGCCGAGCACGCGGTGGCGGTCGTCGTAACGGGACACGGTGGCCGCGAACTGGTCGGTGTAGTGCGGTCGCTCCGGCCGAGGTCCGACGAGGGACATCTCACCGCGAAGCACGTTGAACAGCTGTGGCAGCTCATCGATGCTGGTCATCCGCAGGACGCGGCCCACGCCCGTCACCCGGTCATCCTCGCCCGCGAACCACGTCGTGTCCGAATCGTCGTTCACGAACATCGTCCGGAACTTGACGATCTCGAAGACCCGGCCGTTGAGACCGACACGCTTCTGTCGGAAAAGGACCGGACCCGGGCTCGACACGCGGACGGCGAACGCGGCGATCGCGAGGATCGGCGCGGTGAGAAGTAGCAGGAGCGACGATCCCGCCAGGTCGAAGGCGCGCTTCTCCAGCCGGGCCGCGGAACGAAGCGCCGGTCGACGGAGGTGGAACAGCGGGATGCCGCAGACGTCGTCAACGGCTGCCCCCTGCGGGATCCCGCTCAACTCGAAGAAGCGGGGAACCACGTGGATCTCGGCGGGTGTCCGCTCGCTGGCACGAAGGACGGTCGCGAGATCCTTGTCGTTGGTCCCGCCGAATGCGACGAGCACCCGGCTCACGGAGTGTTCGTGGACCACCTGATCGAGTTCTGTGCACTCGCCGAGGAAGGGGAGGGTGGCCGACCCACCCTGCACTCGACCCAGGAACCCCACGGGCCGCAACCCGAACTCCTGATGGTCCAGGAGCGTCTTCGCCAGGCCGATCGCCAGTTCGCCCTCCCCGACGATGAGCGTCCGCTCGGACGCAACACCCCGCGCTTTCGCCGCCCGACCCACCGCATACGCGACCGCTCGACCGATGATCACGGCGATGGCCGAGAGCGGTGCGATCACCGTCAAGGTGCTCAGATGCGCACGGATGTCCAGCGGGAGCTTGGCGACCGCCACCACCGACATGAGCAGGAGAAGGGACACCGCCACGCGACCCAGCAACCAGGCTGCGTCGTCGCCGAGGCGTGGGTTGATCCGGAAGATGCGAGACGAGTCGCTGTTGAGGATCAGGAACGTGAGCACGGCGAACACGATCGCGACGGGGTGGAACCCCACGAGGACGTACACGATCCCGAGGGCGACCGCGTCAGTAACCGGGAGAAGGCTCGACAGAGGAGGACGGAACCGCAGCGCGCGGGGAGTGGGATAGAAGACGAGGGGTTCGCGAACAGCCATCGATCACGCTCCGCCGAAGGGTGCGCCAAGCACGGTCCCGGTGATCGTGCTTTCCATTCGCCCCTCCGCGGTCTGGAGAACCGAGTGTGGCGGTCCGACCCCTTCCAGCGCATGCGCGTTTCGCCGTAAGAAACGTACCGAGCCGAGGCGAGCCGTCGAGACCCGGCAGACGACTCGGCGATGACACGATCGACGCTGGTGCGCGTCGACCTTCACGTCACGCATCCGATGTACCGGGACTACGTACACACGCATGGCCGGGCGAAGCTCCGTTGGCCGACGAGCGTGGAACGATGCGCCCTGGACCGGGGACCGTAGCCCAGGTACGGCGTTCATCAGATGGCCGCAGGCGCGGCGCCCGCGTACCGTTTCCCCTCGAAGCGTGAGCATCAAGGGCGAGAGGGAGGTTTCGACGGCATCGTGGGCAGCACCATCGATCATCGACCCTGGCCTCGCCGCGAGCGACCGGAGACTGACGGAACGACGGGCTCTCGGACGGGTCCGCATCCGATGAAGCATGGGCTTCCGACGCTGTCGAAGCCGTGTCTGGTCGAAGTCGCAGGCGTGGCTGGTTCGGGGAAGTCAACCCTCACCCGGTCGATGTGCGAAGACCCCGGGTTCAGCGTGGGCGGTTTCATCCACACGCGACTGCCATCGCACCTCCTTCGGGTCGGGAGGGCCACCCCGCGGCTACTGCCGATCCTGGCGAGCGATCGCCGATCGCCTCGGATGAGTTGGCCCGAGTTCAAGCTCCTGGTCTACGTGACCCAGTGGCGCACCGTCCTCCGCCGTGAGATGCGTCGCCACGGCGCAGTCACCCTGCTCGACCAGGGCCCGATCTACGCCCTCGTTCGCCTGAAGGCTGAAGGCAAGCCGTTCACAGCCACGCCTGAGTTCGATGCGTGGTGGGAGGACATGCTCCGGCTGTGGGTCGAAGAGCTCAGTGCGATCGTCTGGCTGGATGCCCCCGACGACGTCCTGTGGCGGAGGATCAATGGGCGCCCTCAGCTCCACAAGACGAAGGGCGAGCGGGTGGAGGAGGCTCACCGGTTCCTCGACACGTATCGCCACTCGTTCGACGCGGTGCTCCGTCGGATCGAGGTTTGGGGGGCGCCGGAGGTGCTTCGTGTCGATACGGAGGAGACCACTGTCGACCAGCTCGCGACGGAGCTCCGCCCCCGATTGATGGCACATGCTCGATAGCGACGGCCGGCCCGTCCCGACCGACCGGCAGGATGCCGACGTGCGAAGGCTCAAGGTCCTTCACCTGATCCTGATGCTCGGCGAGACCAACGGGCAGTACAACGAGCACTGTCTCCCGCTGATCGGAGAACGCGATCTCTCGATCAGCACCTACTTCGTGCCGCGGTTGACCCCCCCTCCGGAGATCACGTTGTTCGCCGGCGACGGAACGCTCAGGGGGTTCTTCCGAAGCTTGGGGCGCGCGCTGGACGCCGACGACTACGACGTTATCCATGCCCACGCCCCGCAGTCGGGCGCCCTGCTGCTGCTCGCCGTGCTCGCTCGGCGTCGATCGCGACGACTCCGGCGTTCGCTGGTCTATACCGCTCAGGATTCGTTCTACGATTACCGACTTCGGGACAAGGCGTTGATGGTCGTCCCTCTGGCGACCTTCCATCGAGTGATCTTCTGCAGTCGGTCGGCGTACGAAAGCCTGCCGCGGGCGCTGAAGTGGGTCGTGCGGGATCGATGGCGGACCGTCCAGAACGGAGCGGACATCGACCGGGTCGACCGCGCCATCGCATCCTCCCCGGCCAACAGGGAGGGCGGGCGTTTCACCGTCCTGTCCGTGGGTCGTCTCGACGTCGTCAAGGACCCGTTCGGCATGCTCGATGCGTTCGCCCGGAGCGTGGACCGAGACGACGACCGTCGACTCATCTACATCGGCGACGGGCGGCTCGCGACGGAGCTGGAAGCCCGCATCGACCGCTCGGGTCTTCGAGATCGCGTGACGTTGCGAGGCCTGATCCCTCGCGAAGAGGTGTTCCTCGCGTGCGCCGAAGCCGATGTTTTCGTCTCCACGTCTCACGGTGAGGGGATGCCGGTGGCCGTCCTGGAGGCGATGGCTGCCGGATGCCCGGTCATCCTGTCCGACATCCCTCCCCACCGGGAGCTCGCGGAAGACGCCGAGTTCATCCCATTCGTCCAGCCTGGTGACGTCGACGGGTTCGCGAGGGAGATCGGGCGCTACCGAGCGATGTCGTCCGATGAGCGGCGGGAGATCGGTCGCCGGTGCCGAGCGCACGTGAGAGCGCGCTTCACCTTGCCCATCATGCGTGCTGCCACCGATGGTGTGTATCTGGAGACGGCGCGACCGGCGGCGACCTCCCGATGATCGTCGAGTTCATCGGGTGCAGCGGCGCGGGGAAGACGAGTCTCGCGAAGGAGGTTCGTCGGCGGAGCCACGCCTCTCGTCGCGCGATCCTGTCCGTCGATCTGGTGCGCGACCGTCCGGGCCTGAGGTGGATGACCGATCCGAGCCTGATCAATCTCGCCGCGGACGTGATCTCGTTCCCGTCGTTCCTCCGGGCCTATGGACGCGACGGAGAGTTCGTCCGCTTCGCGTTCGACCGACTCCGGCGCTACGCGCCATCCACGTTCGCCAAGTACAACTACCGCCTGAACGTCATCCGGAAGGTCGGCGTGCACGAGTTGGCACGCCGCGCGTCCGACCGGGGGACGGTCCTGGTCGACGAAGGAGTCCTGCTCTCCGCGTACCAACTCTTCGTGTACAGCGATGCCCCGTACGGAGACGTCGATCTGGACCGCTTCGCCCACCTGGTTCCCATGCCGGACCGCATCGTCTACGTGAGGGCTCCGCTCGATCTGCTGGTGGAACGTGCGATCCGACGCCCAGATCCGCGCCGCGAGCTGGCCGGACGGAGCCGAAACGAGGTGGCGGACCGACTGGCGCGTGCCGTGGAACTGTTCGAGAGCCTGGCGGTGAGGGGAACGATCCGCGAGCGACTCCTGATCGCCGACGTCACCGACGATTCCCGCGACGGGTTCGAGGAGGCGGTGCAACAGGTCCTCGTCGGCTTGGGCGGAGCCGGCGCCGAGACGGCACCGAAGCAGGTCCGATCGATCGCGTTCGTGGGGTCCGAGGCGAGTGGCAAGTCCACGATCCTGAACGAGGTCGAAGCCTGGCTGGGTCGGGACCATCGGGTCCGGCGGATCCATGCGGGTAAGCCGCCGAGTACCTGGCTCACCTTCGTCCCCCATGTCCTCCTGCCCGCGTTCCGGACGCTGTTCCCCGAGCAGCGACTGCTCCGGGTCGAGGCCAAGATGGAGGAGGATCCTCCGACACGAAGCAGCTACCCACTGCTGTTCGCCTTCCGCTCGGTCATGTTGGCGTACGAGCGACGTGCGCTCATCCTCGGAGCCCTCGAGCGGTCACCGGACGGAACGATCGTACTGAGTGACCGGTACCCGTCGGGAACGGGCGGTGCTCCGGACGGACCGCAGCTCGGTCATCTTCCCCTGCCCCCCCGTCGACCGTCGGCTCGCCGTGTCTTGGCTGCGCTCGAAGGCCGGCTGTATCGGGACATCCCCGCTCCCGACGTCGTCTTCCATCTCTCCGCCCCGCTCGACGTCACGCTCGCCCGGAACGCTCACCGACAGAAGCGGGAGCCCGAAGGGTACGTGCGGCTACGGCATGCCATCAGTGCGGAGCTGCGCTTCGACGGTTCCGTGGTCCATCGCATCGATACCGACCGAGCGTTCTCGAGCGTCGTGATCGAGATCAAGGACGCGATCCGGGAGGCGATCGACGGATCCGATCCGAGCGCACCGTGACGCTTCCCGATTTCATCGTCGTCGGCGCGGCGAAGGCGGGGACGACGGCCCTGTATTGGTACCTCGCCGATCATCCGCAGGTGTTCATGAGCCGCGTGAAAGAGACGAACTACTTCGCGTACGGCCTCGACGAGGATGGCCACTTGCTCTACGGCGACCCTGAGCTCCATCACTTCCCGATCAGGACGCTCGACGCGTACGAGCGATCGTTCGAAGGGGCAGGGGACGCCCGCACCGTCGGCGAGGCGTCGCCGATCTACCTGGAATGTCCGCAGTCGGCCGGCCGGATCCGAGACACGATCCCCGATGCCCGGATCATCTGCGGGCTCCGCGAACCCGTCGATCGAGCGTATTCGGACTATCTGATGTATCTCCGATCACGCGGACGCCGGTTGGACCCAGCACGTGAGCTCACGCCGTCGGCCCCCTGGGCGCGTCCCGATTCCCATTGGATGCAGATCAGCATGTACCACGAGGCGCTGCGCCGATACTTCGACGCGTTCCCGCGCGAGAGGATCTTCGTCTTCCTGTTCGATGACCTCAAAGTCGATCAAGCGGGACTGGTCCGCGACATCTACGGCTTCCTCGGGACCGACGACGGGTTCGTCCCCGACTTCGACACGCCTCACAACATCGGCGGGATGCCGGCAAGCAGGCTGATCGAGCGCGTCTTCACGAATGACTCGCTCAGGAGAGCGGTCGATCCGTGGATCCCGAAGCGAGCGGCGGACTGGGCCCGACGAACTCGGACGCGGAACCTGCGTCGCGCGCCCCGGTTGCCGAGCGAGCTCGCGACGGAGTTGCGCGATCGCTTCCGAGACGACATCGGCAAGACCGCCGAACTCATCGGGAGGGACCTCAGCCTCTGGCTGGATCGTTGACGGTCGGGTCCACGATGCTCAGTGAGGCACGTCGATGACGTCGTGCTTGCTCGATCGTCGGTAGAGCTTCATCGCCGGCTGGAGCACCAAACGCTGCTTGAGTCCGTACATCGCCAGACGTCGCCGGTTGAAACGCTTCGCCTGGCCGTCACGGAACGCAGCCACGGACTCGACGAGCGACGGACCGTATCCGCGCTCCATCGCCGGGAAGAGGTCCTCCTTCACGTGCCGATAGAGCTCGAGATCAGCCTGGTTCGCCTCGACGATCATGGCCCGGGTGCGAGGGTTCTCCAGCAGATCCTTCGCGATGCGCGAGCTCTTGGCGACGTTCACCGGCGCGTAACGGATGTCGAGGTCAGGCGCGCGGAGGGCTCGCAACAGGACGATGGAATCGTCGAACGCCTCGGTGAGCCCGACGAACATCTCTTTCCGGGCGATCATCGAGATCGCGTCGTTCGCGTCCGGCGTTCCGCCGATCCGCTGCGTCTGGGCGTTGCGAACCCAGTCCTTCTGGATCCATGCCTCGAAGGACAGGTCGTTCCTCTTCCGATGGTCGAGGCGGTACTGGAAGCGCGAGGCACAAAGCGCGATCGGTTCACGCAAGAAGGTCAGGTACCGGAATTCGGTCCCGGGCTCCTCGAGGTCGATGTATCCGCTCACGCGGTGGCCCGCGACGCTGGTGAGCCTCGGGTAGAGCCGACGGACGCGCCGCAGGTCGGGGGTAGAGAACGGGGGGTCCGTCCAGGCGCCGTGCCACGGCTCCACGTCGCAATGCCGAGCCCCGTACGAGCTGCGCAGGATGTATCGCACGGTCGTTCCAGCAGTCTTGTTGATGTGGACGAACACGAGGAGCCGGCGAGCGTCGCTCATGGCCAGTCGTACCCGAGGTCATGACTCGCCGCACCCGTCACCCGCGCGATCACGCGGAGATCGTCGTCGTTGAGACGCTCCATCCACGAGCGGTCTTCGCGGATCGCGTCCACCCCGCTGAGCCGCATCGAGTTGCCGATCACATGATGCTCGGATGGCTGCAGGTGCTCGGACACGGGGATGGGCTCGACTCCGATGAACCTCGCGACCCGGTCCAGCGTCTCTTGTGGTTGCGAGCACAGCTCCTCGTAGTGGACGCGCATCCATGCTTCGCGGGGGAACGAACGACCGACGCGGTCCGCCTCCACGTTGTAGTGGCGCCACTGGCGAGCCGCGTGCTCGACGTCGACGCCGGTGTGCTTCATGATGCTCGCCACATTGCCCCGCGGGTCGCGGACCAGATGGATGACCTTGAGCCGCAGGCCAGGTGCACCTGCGAGGTAGCGCGGACGTTGATGATCACGCGCCGTGTCGACGAACACCCTCCTGCCCGTCTCCTCCAGGACGGACCGAGCCAGGCTCCACGTGGATGCTCTGGCCTCCGAGACCCGCCGGCGAACCAGAGGCGCGTTGCCGACCGTGGCGTCGCGGATGGCCGTCAACGTGGGGTTCCCGAGCGAGCTCACGACGACCCCGTTGAGCCAGCGGCGTCGCGAGACGCGGACGTGCGTGTTCCAGAAGTTCGTCTTGAACACGGTCACGGGGTGCCCAAGCTCCTCCGTCCGTCGGGCGACGCGATGCCAGAAGCAGCATTCGGTGAACAGCACGCCGCACGAGCAGAGGTACGTGTCCAGGTCCACCTTGGCCGTGAGACCCGTCGCCGCCCCGATCGAGGTGCACGCGGGGTGATTGGCCATCAGCATCCCCAGGAGGGTGGAACCCGTATAGGGGCTCCCGGGCATGCTCACGTACCGGACGGGCGCGAGCGCGTCGTCAACCGCATCACGCATCCGTCGCCCACGTCCTTGGTGAAGCGGAACGCGTCCCGGGCGCGGTCGACCCGACCGTTCGAGAGCCGTCCTCCGGACGCTCGTTCCCGGTTCCTCGGTGTACGAGATCGGTCCACAGATCGAGGTTCCGACGCATCGTCACGGACACGTCGTACGGCCGGCTCTGCGCCCTCGCCTCGAGCCCGAGCGCTCGCCGCTTCTCGGGATCGCGGAGGAGCCCGTCGATCGCACCGGCCAGCGCGTCCGGGTCCTCTGGAGGCACGATCAGCGCTGCCGACCCGAGGGCCTCACTCCCGGACACGTCGGTCGCAACCATCGCGGAACCGCACGACAGTGCCTCCAGCGATGCGAGCGACATGCCTTCCCAGCGAGACGGAGCGATGACCACGTCGGCCGCGCGGTACTCGGGCGCGGTGTCGTCGACGGGACCGCGCCACTCGATCCGATCGGCGACGCCCAGCGAAGTTGCGAGCTCTTCCAACTGCCTGCGGTGCCCCGGGGTGCTCTCTCCCCCGACGAGGCGGAGCTTCGACGTTTGATCGCTCAACAGCGCGAGCGCGCGGATCGCGACGTCCTGCCCTTTCTGCTCGCTCAGCCTCCCCACGCAGACGATCAGCGGATGATCGAGATCCCCTGCCGCCGACGGTCCCTCAGGGGAGAAGTGCGCTCGATCGACGCCGTTCGGTATCAACAGCAGTCTGGCGTGCGGGCCCAGCACCGAGCGACCCTCCACCTCTTCCCGCTCGGAGACGGCAACGATCATGTCACAGCGCCGAGCGAGCAGCCGTTCGATCCACCGGTAGAGCACCTCCAGCCGGCCGCCGACGAGCCATGACCAGTAGTGGGGCGTCATCACGACCGCTGGGCGGGCGCGTCGCGGCAGCGTCGCTGCCGCGACGCGCCCGAGCGCGGCCGCCTTGGACGAATGCACGTGCAGGACGTCGCGCCCTCGCGCGAGGCGGCGGAGGGCCAAGACGTCGAAGGGATCACGGAGGGCGGGCCTTCGCGCCATGTCGAGCGTGCGATGGTTGGCTCCGACGCTCTTGACCCAGGTGGCCAGAGGCCCTCGCGACTCCGCGGGGCTGACCACGGTCACGTCATGGCCGGCTTCCACGGCCGATCCCGCCAGCTCCCGGACGTAGATCGCGACGCCGTAATCGGCGGGTTGGGACACGATCAACACGTCGAGCGATCGATCCTCGTTGCGTCGTGCCCTAGACCGGCGCGGCATCGCCCGTCCTCCGTATCGCCGGTCGGTCCTTCCAAGAGCTCAGATCGATACCCAGCAGTTCCTCCAGCGCATCGAACTCCTCCAGGTACCTCCGACTGAGCTCGCTTCTCATGCCGGCATCCAACTTCGGAACCTGGGTGCCGCTCGTCATGAACCGGCGGACACCCGATCGACCTGCCAGATCGACGATAGATTCCAGGTGCCGTTTCCTCAGACGTCGACCGGTCTTGACGGCGAGGTTCGCGATCCGCGGGTACCTGGGCATGGTGCTGGCGTTCACGCGTTCGGTTGCCGCCGGGAACCCGCCCTCCGGGATGCCGAGGAAGGCGGCCAGATCGCGGCGGACCGTCTCGCCCCCCCGGACCGCTTCCTCGAAGACGACGGGCAGGATCTGTCCCCGATCGAAATCGTCGAGGTACCTCCGCAGATGGCCACTGTAATAGCCCATCTCGAGGGCACGCGGCCTGGTCCTCAGGAAGTCGTCGAACGACCCGCGGTAGTTGCGCCGTTGCAGGAGGAACCCGTACTGGGAGTACGCGCGGTCGACCGGATGCCGCAGCATCACGAGGAGCTTCGCGGACGGAAGCACCGTCGCGATCCTCGTCGGGCACTCTTGGCCGTAGAGGTACTGGGGAGAGATCTCGCCGATCGCTCGGTACCCGGCGGTTCCCTCCGGAGGGGAGAAGAATCCCTCGTACCACTCGACCCCTCGGTCGAAGTGGCGGTCGAAGAACCGCACTTCTTTCCGCCGTGTCGGGAGGTAGGCGTCTGGATGCCCGGACAAGAGCGTGTGCAACCAGGTCGTTCCGGCACGCGGAACCCCGATCCCAACGAACGTCGGAAGGGTCATCCGGACCGCCCGAAGACAGCCATCGGGACCGGCTCCGCCACCTCGGGTTCCTCACGTTCTGGTGGTGCGGGTTCGCGGACGATCGATCCGGCCGCCACGCACAGCGTCAGGACGAGCCAGGTCGTCTTCCGATGTTCATACGACAAGGTGGAAGCGCCGATCGCCCATACCGCGAGCAGGGTGACCCAGAACCTCCGGTCCCACTTCGGCTGGATCAAGGCGTATCGGAAGACGATCCACAGGATCGAGGCGAACATCGCGAAGCCGATCAGACCAAGCTCGACCATGACCGACAGATAGGAGTTGTGCGCCACCTTGTCGAGGGTGTTCACGGAGCGGTATTGGTCGGTGCCAACCCCGAAGAACGGATGATCGGAGAGGGCGACGAGCCCTTGAGCCCATTGCGCGACCCGGCCGTTCAGATTGCCTTGGCTGAGGTCGGTTCCCGTCGTCCCGAGCCTCGAGAACGACTTCAACGGCTGAACGATGGGCAACACCACGAACATCGCCGCCGCCAGGAGGACGACGACTCCGATCCGCGTGGACGACTTCAGACGGGTGAGCAGGGCGAGGCCGTACAGCAGACCGACCGCTGCCGCCACCGAGGCGGTCCGGGTTCCCGACAGGGCGATGCCCACGAAGCCCACGGGCAGGTACGCCAGGTTGATCAGTCGGGCACGCCTCGAGGTCTCGGGAGCCGCGGCGAGGTAGCAAGCGATCGGGACGCCCAGGGCGACCGTGAAGCCGTACCCGTCCGGATTCGTGTTGCCGGGACTGAAGCGCTCGTAGTGCGTGTAGAAGGCATGCGAACCGAGATAGTTCACGAAGGCTCCCCCGATGGCGACGTAGGAGCCGAGCACGTATGCCTGGAGGCCCATCAGGACTTCCGCCCGGGTCCGGTAGAGGTCCCACAGCGTGAAGGTGAAGACGAGGGACTCGATCCATCGCAGGAGCGCATCCGTGCTGTTCACCGGGTCCGCGCTCCAGAAGACCGTGAGCCCTATCCAGAACACGAAGATAGACGTCACGTAGAGGAAGGTGATCGGCTTGCGCATCTGCCCGGTCATCGCCACCAGCACGACCCAGAGCACCGTCACCACGATCCCCATGACGGTCGCGATGGTTCCCAGCCCCGATTGCAGCGCTCCCTCCCACGGGATCGTGAAGATCAGGACCAGCGACAGCGCGTAGACGACCCTCCGCATCGCTAGCCCCCCACCAGGACTTCCAGGTAGCGCCGCACGACGGTCTCTTGTTCGTACGGTTCCCAGCTCTCCGCCGGCGGTGGCGACAGCTCGCCCGCCAACGCCGCCTCGATGCCCGCAGCGAGCGCTTCCTCGTCCCCGACCGGGACGAGCGCGCCGTACCTGCCGCCCTCCAGGATCTCCCGAGGACCGCTGAGGCAGTCCGTGGCGACGACCGGCACTTCGCAGAAGAGCGCCTCGATCAGCACCGAAGGAAGCCCTTCCCAGCGGGAGGACAGCACGAAGACACCCGCCTGCGCCATGTACGGATAGGGATTGGAGATCCAACCGGGAAGATCGACGGATCCCGTCAACCCTCGTTCGGCGACCAGGGCCTCGAGGGACGCCCGCTCGGGCCCGTCGCCGAGGATCATGAGGCGACATGGACGTCGCGCGATCACCCGAGCGAAGGCGCGGATCAACATCCCGAAGTCCTTCTGCGGTGCGAGACGTCCGACCCCGAGGACGACGGGGACCTGCCCGGGACCGAACCAAGGATGACCGAGCGGCTCGGCCACCAGCGCTCGCAGTTCCGTGGTCACGATCGGGTTGTGCACGACCTCGATCAGGTTCGGGGACACCCCTGCGGTGGTGACGAGATCGTCCGCGGTTCCCCGCGCGACGGACGTCACGCCGTCGGCCCATGGATAGAAGCGCTTGATCAGTCGTGGCATCAGCCGATGGCGCCGGCGAGTCGAGTGCGCGGCTTCCAGGGAGAGCGCGTTCTGCTCGTTCACGATCAATCTGGTATCCACCCGGGCGAGCGTCCTGGCCCAGATACCGACGATGTTCACGTAGTTCATGGACGTCAGCATCGCGTTCGGGCGCTCGCGACGCAGGTATCGCACGAGGCCGGGGATGCTCGAAAGGACGCGTCGTGCATGGAGGTCAACGATCCGAACCGAGTCCGGTACCTCGTGGAGGTAATGGCCCTCGGCGCGGCTGAGGACCAGATCGACGTCGTATCCGTGACCGGCGATCCCCCCGGCGAGCTTGAGCATCGCCCGCTCGGCCCCGCCGCCGCCCATGTTGGCGGTGAAGATCGCCACCCGCTGCTTCGCCTTCGTCGCCACGGCCGCACTCATACCAGTCGCACGACCTTGCGCAGCCGCCGCCACACCGTCCGCCGCATCGACTCCGACAAGCCACCGAAGTACGCCAGCACGGCCACGCCCGTTGCCGACATCCCGCCACCCAGCACCAGCACCGCCCACGAGTGCGTGTGCACGACGGTTCCGAGCGCTGTCGCGACGACGAAGATCACGGTGGTCGCGATCGCCGGCCGGACGACCCCGCGCAGCTGGTCCTCCGGCGGGATCCCCAACATCCGGCCGATCATGAACGGATACCCGATGCTCTGGATCATGCGACCCAGGATGAACCCGACGACGAGGCCGATGATCCCCCAGTTGAACGGGCCGAGGAAGAGCCAGCCCAGCACGACCGAAACGGCGGCCGAGAACGCTCCCAACTCCGTCTTGTGGCGGAGATCCAGGGTCAGATCGATGATGTTGGTGTCCGTCCTGATGAGCGAGAACTGCAGCACGGACAGCACGATCATCAGCATCGTCGCCGATCCCGGGTAGTACTGCGGCCCCACCCACAGCCGGAGGAACGACTCTTCCCAGATCAGGATCGCCGCGCCGGTCGCGATGCTGAACAGCCACACCAGACTCATCGTCTCGTTGCGGATCTTGATCGCGCGCGGGAGATCACCGACGCCGACGAGCCCCCCGAGTCCGGGCATGATGGCGAAGATGATCGTGGCGACCGCTACGACGATCGCTTGCGGGACGAACCGAGCCAACGTGTACGTCGTCACCAGCTGGGGCGATCCCGCGATCCCCAGCACGACGACGTCGCTCGCAATCATGACGGTTATCACGAGGTTCCACAGGAGGAACCACCAGCTGAGCCCGATGAAGCCGCGGATCTCGTCGAAGCGAGGCCGCGCGATCCCGAACCAGCCCACCCGTGACTTGGCGATGTAGACGTACGCGACGCCCCACAGGACGGTCCCGGTCAGGTCCGCGACAGCGAGTCCGGGGACGCCCCAACCCAGGTACGCGGCGACCGCCAAGAGGCTCTTGCTGATGAACACGAGGACGACCGTCAGTCCCAGCCGCTTGTAGCCGAGGTTCTCGCCTTGGAGGACCGACTGCGGGAGATAGAACAAGCTGAACAGCATCGCGTCGACGACCAGGATCCCGGCGGCGAGACGGACCGTGTGGTACAGGTCCTGCGGAGCGTGGAGCCAGACCGGCGCCATCCACGCGAGCACCCCACCGACGACCGCCAGGATCGGGAGGAACAGGATCGAAACCGCGAGCGCGTTGCCGACCTGCCGGCGCTTGAAGTCGTAATCGGTGGATCGCTGCTCGTGTGCGATCGTCCACTTGAGCGCCTCCCCGGGCCGGCCGCTCGCCGGCGAGGCGTGCCCGATGAGCCGTTGCAGGAACTGCCAGACACCGAACAGGTAGTCGCCGAGCTTGGTCAGCAGGAAGGGGCTGATCAGCAGACCCGCGATGATCCGCGCGACCTGCTCCGCGGTCGATGCCGCGGCGTTGAGCGAAGCCTTTTTGGTCAGGCTCCCGTCGGAGATCACCCGCGAGATGACCCGTCCCAGGAAGCTCCGATGCTCGGGCGGCTCGACGGTCGGGGATCCGTCTTCGGGGACGCCTCGCGGCTGCGTGCGCACGGTCAGAGCCTCGACCAGATCAGGGACTTGATCTCGGCGAGGACCTCGTCCTGCGATGCTGCCGCGTCGACCACGATCGCCGGCGTGTCCGCCCAGTCGAGCTGCCAGATCTCCTGCGAACGGGGACGCACGGTCGATTCGGGCTCCACGCCGGCCTTCCGTTGCACCGCGATGTCCGGGTCGACGCGGAGCACGATGAGGATGTCGGGGTAGGTGATCCGCTCGTAGTACCCCTTCTCCCGAGCGGCCATGGACTTCGCCAACCCGCCCAAGCGAGCAGGGTCCTTCGCCCGGGCCGTCACCGCCCCGTCCATGCCGGAGACCTGCGGAAGCGGATACCGGTCGCAGATCACGATCTCGCCGTTCGATGCCAGCCGCCGAGCCCGTCGGTAGGTTCGAGATCGGTCTCGTGCGGTGAGCACTTCCCAGACCAGACGCGCGCGGTCGCGCACGTCCATCGATCCGCCTTCGGTCGCAAGCGCGGACCGCAGGCTCGACGCGGAAGAGGTCGGTCGCCGTTTCACCGAGGCCGCGACCTTCATCGAGCCTTTCACCGTTGCACTCAGCACGGACCATCCTGGCTTGCCCATATGCAGCGTGACCGCGAAGAAGTTCTCCTTCGCGAGCCATCGTGTGACCCCCTCGAGCGCCGTGGTCTTCCCCGCCCCGTCGCCCCCCACGATGCCGATCAGTACCCCTCCCCCGGCGAGCCGATGCGGGACCGGCCCGCGCCGGAACACCTTGCGACGAGCCAAGGTCCGGAACCGTCGCCACATCCTCAGGTAGGTGTCGACGACACGCGGTCGGCGAGCCCAGACGGCGAGGTCGGCTTGCAACCTGCTGGCTGTCTTGACCCGGAACCACACGGAGGCGCCGGGTTGCGCTGAACGCAGGCATCCGTTCCAGCGTTCCAGCGGGACGAACGGGATGTGCCGACCCATCAGGGCCCAGACATCGGCAAGATCCACCTGCCCAAGGAGGTCGTCCAGCTCTCGCCGCTCGCTCCCCGATAACGACGATTGGAGGGTCAGGAACGCGTCCCAGGTGCAGTGCTTGATCACCATGCGGAGCAGGAAGAGGCCAAGCTCGAACTCGGGAGCGGGGACCATGAACGGCGTCATCGGTCGAGCCGAGGCCAGATACGGGACCTCGATCGGCAGGTGGTAGTTCTTGGTCATGTCGTCGCCGACGACGAGCTGATAGTGGGCGTGGATGTGAACGAGGCGTCCAGATCTTCGATCGACGGCGTACGAGTGATAGACGCCCGGCAGCTCTTTCCAGCGCGGGAGGAGAGCGTCCCTGAACCCCAGATCTCGCAGGATCTCTTCGAACCGACGAGCGTCCGAGCGATGCACGAGGAGGTCCAGATCGTTCTCCCCACTCGCCGACCGATCGAGGGACTCGTTGCTCTTCCAGTGGCAGTAGCGGATCGCCGCTTCCTCGAGGGCGCGGCAGAGGGACGAGATGAGCTCGAGCGTTGCGCCGTGCGCATCGATCTCGCGCAGGGTCGTGCCGTCCCCGCCGGGGACAGGCCGATCGATGCCCGCAACGTCACCCGCATGCACGGCGCTATCTCCAGCTGGATCGAGATCGGACGCGGTCGAACGACTCGGACGGGGGGCCACCGACGGACGAGATGGCACCCGGTTTCCTTCCCGCTGACATGCATGCTCCACGGACTCGGGGGTGTGCGCTTCGAGGCTATGCGGGCTCACCGTCGGCAGCACCGGCACGATGACGTAGCGCCCCTACGACGTTCGCACGATGGTGTCGCCTCGTGAGCGCACTACCTTGACGGTTCCAACCCCGGGCACCGTAGACGCGAGGAGCGCCTATCTACGCCGAGAACGGAAGACGGGATCATGATCGGATGACCGCCGCACCGAGGGAGCTTCGCGCGACCCCCCCCGAGGCAACGATCGACATCCGGGAATTCATGAGCAAGATCGGCCGCCACAAGTGGCTGATCGTCGCGGTTGCCGCGTTCATGATGGTGCTCGCCGCGATCTATTCGTACTCCCGCCCGAGCGTCTATCGAGCGACGGCACAGTTCCTCGTCCACCCGACCCTCGTCCAGCCGTTCCAGACGAACCCCTTCGACTCGGTGAGCATGCCGACCGAGATGCAGCTGGTCACGTCCGCACAGGTCGCGGACCTCGCCCGCGGGACGATCGGGGGCACCCTCCAAGACGCTCTCGACGGTGTCTCCGTGAGCAATCCGCCCGGCACGCAGATCCTGGACATCTCGTACTCGGCGCATACCCCCCAGGCCGCACAAGCGGGCGCGCAGGCCTTCGCCGACGCCTACCGAACCTTCAAGCAAGATCAGGCGCTCGGCACGATCAAGTCGTACTCGAGCACGATCCAGGCGCAGATCGCCGACTACGACAAACAGATCGCGGGTCTCAACACGAAGATCGCGGCGTCCGTGCCGGGGTCGCCCGAGGAGCAGTCGTTCGCCGAGGAGCGCAATTCCCTAGATACCTCAAGGCTCGCCTCGCAGAATTCGCTTGCGTCGATCGCCACCCTCAGCTCGGACCCCGGGCAGGTGGTCGAGGACGCGCAACGTCCGACCTCCCCGGTCAGCCCCAAGCACAAGCTTGATCTGGCACTGGGGCTCCTCCTGGGGCTCGTGCTCGGTGTGGTCCTCGCGTCGCTGCGTGACCAAGCGCGGGACCGGATCCAGGATCCCCCGCTCGTCGCCAGATCGCTCGGCGCTCCGATCCTCGGCTTCATCCCCCGGGCGCACCGGCTCCACGTCGCATCGGCTCATCTCGCGTCGGTGGACGAACCCCGCGGCGTCGCTGCAGAGGCGTACCGGACCTTCAGGACCAACTTCCTCGCCGTCTGCAAGGAATCGAAGGCGAAGACGATCCTGGTCTCGAGCGCCCGCCCAGGGGAGGGGAAGACGAGCACGGCCGCCAACCTGGCCGTCGCGTTGGCGCAAGCCGGAAGGTCCGTCGTGCTCGTCTCCGCCGATCTTCGGAACCCGCGTATCCACGCCGTGTTCGGGATCGGGAACGAGCAGGGCCTCGGCCAGGTCCTGGAAGGAACGCTCCCGCTCGAGGAGGCGATCGTCGAAACGGACCTCCCGGACCTCCAGATCCTGCCCAGCGGGCCGGTGGCCGCCATCGACGAGCCCGTCGAGCTCCTGCAGTCCGATCGGATGGGCGAGGTGCTCCAGGAGTGCTGTCGATCGGATTTCGTGATCGTCGACGGTCCGCCCATCTTCCCGGTTGCGGACAGCCTGGTCCTCGCCGACCTCGTGGACGGTGTCCTGTTCGTCACGGATGCGCAGTCGAGCACGCAGGCGAGCGTCGCCCAATCACGACGCCAGATCCAACAGGTCGGCGGCCGGATCATCGGGGGACTCCTCAACCGGGTCCCGAGCTCCTGGAGCGAGAACGGCTACGGTGGCGCCGACCACCGTTGGCGTAGCCTGCTCAGCCGGCGGTTGCTCCGGAGAGACGACTGGTCACTGGACGGCGTTCCCGAAGACCGTGGGGAACCGGCCCACACCTGATCCACCGCGCGTGCGTCAGGCGACTCCTCGGGTACGTCGATGCGCGTAGGCAACGTACGGCCCGCGTCGGTCGGCCACGATCGAGGGCCCACCTAAGCTCACCGCAGATGGAGGGATCGCTTTGAAGGTCACGGTGATCGGAACCGGCCACGTGGGATTGGTCACCTGCGTGACCTTCGCCAGCATAGGGCACGACGTCATCGGGACGGACGTCGACTCCGAGAAGATCGAGCTCCTCGCTCGGGGGATCAGCCCGTTCTATGAAGCCGGGCTCGAAGAGGCGATGCACACCGAGACATGGTCCGGTCGATTGTCGTTCACGGTCGATGCGCCGAGTGCCCTGCGAGAGGCAGAGGTCGTGTTCATCTGCGTGGGGACACCGGCGCGAGCCGACGGCGAGGCGAACCTGGTCGCGATGGAACAGACCGCGAGTCAGATCGCGCGCCACGCGCAGGACGACGTCGTCGTGGTGGAGAAGTCGACGGTTCCTGCGGGGACGGCAGACCGGGTACGGACCACCCTTCAACGAGAGGGCAAGGGCCTGCGGTTCCACATGGCGTCCAACCCCGAGTTCCTTCGAGAGGGGATGGCCATCCACGATGCGCTCGAGCCCGACCGGATCGTGGTCGGCGTCGAATCCGCGCATGGCCTCGACGTCCTGCGCCGCCTCTACGCTCCGCTGCTGGAAGCCGGCGCCCCGCTGATCGTGACCGATATCAGAACCGCCGAGCTCGCGAAGCATGCCAGCAACGCCTTCCTCGCGCTGAAGATCTCCTTCGCGAACGCGTTGGCGCGCGTCTGCGAGCGTGCCGACGCCGATGTGACCACGGTCGCGGACATCATGGGAGCCGACCCCCGGATCGGTCGCGCCTTCCTCAACGCAGGTCTGGGGTACGGTGGCTATTGCTTCCCGAAAGACGTCGCTGCGCTCAAACACCTGTCGGAGCGCTTCGGCTACCCCTTCCCCCTGTTGCGCGAGGTCGAGCGACTCAACGACGAGGCCGTCGAGGCGATCGCCGCGAAGGTGCGCGAGGCCCTCTGGAACCTGGAAGGCAAACGGATCGCCATCCTCGGGCTCGCATTCAAGCCCGACACGGACGACGTCCGCTTCTCCCCCGCCCTCGCCCTCGCCCGGCGGCTCCTGGCGTCCGGGGCGCACGTGGTCGGCTGCGATCCGCGCGCGGCCAGCGGCGCGAAGGAGGAGGTACCCGAGCTCGAACTCGCGAACGACGTGTACGAGGCGGCCTCGGGTGCGCATGCGCTCGTGATCGGCACGGAGTGGCCCGAGTTCCGTGGACTGGACCTGACCACCCTCCGGGAGGTCATGACGTATCCGCTGATCGTCGACGGGAGGAACCTGCTGGATCCCGCGAACTTCGCGGGTTCGGGGTTCTGGTACTACCCAACCGGACGCCCACCCGTGATCCCGGATCCGTCGCATCCGAGTGGTGATGCCGGCGACGGGAGCGAGCGTGCCTCCGCATCCCGGCACACCACGCCACTACGGTGAGCACCGGGCGAGCCGTCGTCACGGGAGGAGCCGGGTTCGTCGGCTCCCATCTGTGCGATCGTCTCCTAGCAGAAGGCTGGACGGTCGTCTGCGTGGACTCCCTCCTGACCGGCAACCGCGACAACCTCGCATCATCCTTGACGGCCGACCGGTTCAGCTTCCTGGAGGCCGACGTCACGAGGGAGCTGGACGTCGAAGGTGACGTCGACTGGGTCTTCCATCTGGCATCCCCTGCTTCGCCCCGTGACTACCAGGAGCATCCGATCGCCACGTTGCGGGTCGGTGCTCTGGGAAGCCTCAACGGCCTCGACCTCGCACACCGCAAGGGAGCCGGCTTCTTCCTCGCATCCACATCAGAGGTGTACGGCGACCCCCAGATCCACCCGCAACCGGAGAGCTACTGGGGCAACGTGAATCCGATCGGACCGCGATCCGTGTACGACGAAGCCAAGCGCTTCGCCGAGGCCGCGACCATGGCCTACCACCGGGTCCATGCCCTCCCGGTACGCATCATCAGGATCTTCAACACCTACGGACCGCGGATGCGAAGCTACGACGGGCGCGCCGTCCCGAACTTCATCCATCAGGCACTTGCCGGCGAACCGATCACGGTCCACGGAGACGGATCGCAGACGCGCTCCCTCTGCTACGTGGACGACCTCATCGAGGGGATCTGGCGGGTCCTTCGGGCCGACCTCACGGGGCCCATCAACCTCGGCAGCACCGAAGAGGTGTCGGTGAGGCAGCTCGCTGAGCTCATCCGCTCCCTCGCCCATAGCACGTCGGAGCTCGTCTACGAGGAGCGCCCGGTCGACGACCCCGAAGTCCGACGCCCGGACACGACGCTCGCGCGTGAGCTCCTGGGTTGGCAGCCCGGCGTCTCGCTCCGCGAGGGGCTCCAGAAGACGTTGGATGCGATGCGCGGTGCGACGGACATGGGGGTCTCGGCACCGAAAGGTCGATGATCGGTTCGGCGCCTCCGCGCGTTACCGATGTCCCTCGTTGGTGACCGCGGCGACGACGTGCATCCCGTCCGATCTGACCAGATTGGCGAGGAGACCGCTCTGCATGACGAAGGCGGCAGCCTCCAGTCGCGAATGCACCTCGAGCTTGCCCAGGATGTTCTGGATATGCGTCCTCGCCGTTTGCGGGCTGATGACCAGGGACCGAGCGATCGAGTCGTTGTCGGAGCCTTGCGCGAGCAGGGCCAGGACCTCGCGTTCCCGGGTCGTCAGACGAGCGATCCTCTCGAACCCCTTGTCTTGATCCCGTTTGCGACGGAGCAGGTCGCTCAGCAACGGGCCGAGCATCCCGGGAGGAACGAGGGTGTCCCCATGATGGACCGCTCGCGTCGCCTGGATGAGCTCCGCGAGCGGCGACTCCCTCGTGAGGTATCCGCTGGCGCCGGCGTCGAGCACCTCGATCAAGCTCCGATAGTCCTCTCGGGCGCTCAGCACCAGCACCTGGCACTCCGGCACGCGGGCCTTGATGGTGGCCGTGGTCCGGGCGCCGTCCGACATCGGAAGATCGACGTCGAGGATCGCCACGTGTGGCAGCGAGCGCTCCGCCTCGGAGACCGCCTCCAGGCCGTCACGCGCCTCCGCCACTACGTGGATCTCGGCCTCGCTCTCGAGGACCGCCCGCATCGCCTCGCGGAACAGCGCATGCCGGTCGGCCAAGAGGACCCGGATGCGATCCGGTGGCTGCGTCAAAAAACACCCTCTCTCAACGTCGGCGTCCCTCGACCAGGACGTTACCGACCGCCCGCAGCCCGGGCACGCACCGGAAACCGTATCGGAGCTACGCCGTTCGCATGAGAGCAGTAATGCCGCTGGCGGAGCCCGCGTGCGGTATGCGTCCGGATCGGGACGGACGCCGTCGAGCCGGACAGATCGCCTCAGCCGGCAGCTGCGCTCGGGGGACCAGACGCATATCCGTGGATCGCGCTGGAGGGAAGGGGGACGAGATGGTGACGGACCGCCATGGTCGCGGCTTCCAGGCGGGAGTGCACCTGGAGCTTCGTCAGGATGCTCTGAACGTGGGTCCGAACGGTGTTTCGGCTGATGCCCAGCCGGCGTGCGATCGTGCCTCCGTCGGCGCCCTCCACGAGCAGGCTGAGCACCTCTCGTTCCCGAGTGGTGAGCTGGGAGACGAGCAGAGCGATGCCGTCGGAGGCTCCGCGGCGATGACCTGTGGGAACGAGGCGATGGGGAAGGACCACCTGCCCACCGACGACGGCTTCCATCGAGCTGAGGAACCTTCCGACCGGCGTGTCCTTCGTGAGGTAGCCGCGGAACCCCGCCTCGAGAGCCTCATCGACGGCCCTTGGGTCATCGAGCGCGGTGACGGCGACCAACTTCGTTTCCGGCCACCGCTCCAGCATCTCCCGTCCCACCGCAAGGCCGCTGCGATCAGGGAGCCCGATGTCCATCAGGACGACATCCGCGTGATCCGTTTCCAGGAACGCGATCGCCTCGCGCCCATTCGTCACGGATGCACAGACGCCCATCCCGGCCTCGCGCAGGGCGGCGCCGATCGCCTCCGCGAACAGGACGTGATCATCGACGATCAAGACGCGAATCGTGGCGCCTCCCTTCGATCGACGGGCAAGACCATCTGGAAGTCGGCCCCGGGATAGCCGGGATCCAGCCACACCGCGCCTCCGTGCGCCTCGACGACGCGACGGGTGATGAAGAGACCGAGGCCGCTCCCCCGCCCACGTCGTGAGCCCGCCTCGCCCCGCACGAATGGGTCGAAGATGGTCTCGCGCTCCCCCACCGGGATGCCGGGGCCCTCATCCCGCACGCTCAGCCGCAACCTGGCTCCCTCGTCGACGATCTCCACGACGACGGCACTTCCCGGATCGGAGTACGCGACGGCGTTGCGTACCAGGTTCCCGACCGCCGCTCGCAGATGCGTGGGATCCACCTCCGCCATCGCCGGTCGCGGCGCGATGACCTCGATCGTGTGGCTCGCGGTGTCCTTCCGGTAGGGATCCACCGCGGCTTCCACCAGCTCCGTGACGTCTAGGAAGCTGGGGCTGAGCGGACGACTCCCGACCGCCCACCCGAGGATCCCTTCCATGTCTCCGACCAGTTGCTCCAGCTCGCGGAGCGACATCGCCAGAAGGGCGTCGTCTCCAGGCGCTCCGCGGATGATGAGCAGTTCCAGCGCCGACTTGATGCTCAGGAGCGGCCCCCTGAGTTCATGCGCTGTCCAGGCGAGTCCCAGATCGATCTCCGTGTTCCGCCGCCGTTCCCTCGCCGTAACGACGAGCAACGGCAGAGCCTCCTCGAGCAAGGACCCAACCGCTCGGATGCGGCGCCGCTGTTCCGGCTCCCCAGTCCCAACCATGAGGACCGCGCCATCCAGCTCGCGGGCGCTGACCTGCTTAGCTCCGACGGTCGCCCCGAACAGCCGTCGAAGGGATGCCCGCTCTTCCGGCGGCAACATCCCCCACGGGGGGATGGTTCCCATCCGGTCACGGATGTCCTGACGCGCTTGGTCGGTCACGCCGCACGCGACCGTGAAGGCGAGGGGACCCTGATGCTCGCTCCACCAGACACCGACCGGAACGCCGGCTCCTCGGGCGATCGAATCTCCAGCGATCCGGAGGGCCGCTTCGGGCTCCTCCGCCCGCAGGAGCTCGCCCCTGAGTTGCGCGTCCTCTTCCAGGCACGCGATCGCTCGACGGAGTCGGTCCCGCTCGGCGACGTCCTCGAGACGGAGAGCCAACTGATCCGCCATCGCCGACAGGTTCTCCCAGCTTCCCCGAAGGACGTCCGCCGGAGCAACGACCTCGAGAACGCCGAGCGGCCGCTCCCCGCGGTGGAGCGGGAAGAAGCCCAACCACCGTCGCCGATCGTTCGCCGGACTCGATGACGGTTCGAGCAGCGAGGAGGTCAACGATCCGAAGGCCATCCGCCGCCTCGCGGTGGCCTCCGGTCCCATCTGCACGCGTTCACCATCGCGCCAGACGACCCGCAACCTACCCCGCACGTCCGGCAGCACCAGGTGGACAGTGGTTGGATGGCCGGTTACCTCTCGGACGAGTCTGGTCGTCCACGAAGCCGCCTGCGCTGCATCGTCCTCGATCGGCGACCCCTGCGACGCGACGAGGTCCTTCGACCGTCGTTCATCGATCCCTGAATGAGATATGCCCCTCCGCATGTCCCTCCCTCGGCCGGGGGAACCGAGCTGGCCCGGCATGGTCATCCATACCGAAGCACCATTCCCAGATACGTGCCATTCCGAAACTATCTCCCCGGTCGGGGAGATGCATCCGCCGGGTAACCCACCCCCTATCGGGGGGCCTTGCCGGTCGATCAGGCTAATCCGATTAGCGTAGTTGCGACCCTACAACGCATATCGCGTTCCCGCAAGAGGGTTATCGCGATGCGTCCGAAAGATGTCGATGCGGTGACGAGCCATCGTGGGACGATGCCATCTCCGTGGCTGTCTCGACGATCGGGGCAGGTGAAGGGCCGCGGAGCGCGTTCCGGGGAAGGGTGCCTCCACGCACAATCGTCCGTGCTGGCGAGGAAAGATACGGTCTCGCGACCGCCCTCACCGCATAGCACCCTCGCCGTAGCTGTTCTAGAGTGCGCACACTTCCCGGGACCGTGTTATTGCACGGTAAGGACGCCAGATGGCATCAATGACCCTGGAGATCGGGCGAGCCCTTCGGCGCGCACGGCTCGCACGGGGATCGACCTTGAAGCAACTCGCGGTCGCATCAGCCGGCCGTTTCAAACCGACGTCCGTCGCGGGATACGAGCGCGGGGAGCGCAACATCTCGGTGGTTCGGTTCTGCGAGCTGTGCCGGTTGTTCGGCGTGCCGGCGGACCGACTCCTTGGCGAGATCCTTCGCGCCACGCAGGCCGACTCGGAGCTCATGATCGACCTCACCCGCCTCGAACGGCTCGGACCGGCGGAGGGGGAGCTGCTCTCGGGCTTCGTCCAGCAGGTCGCGTCGCTTCGCGGGGCGGGGGATGTCGACACGATCACGCTTCGGGTCGGCGACATCGAAGTGCTCGCCTCGGCATCGGGCCGAGGGCCGGAGGAGCTCAAAGCGATCCTGGGGACGGTCCATCGCAGGACGGAACGAGGGGATCCTCAGATCGAACGACGCTGAGAGAGCGCGCTGATCCAGGCGACTGTCTCCCGGAGACCCTCTTCGAGTCCCATCGCCGGGCGCCAGCCGAGCGTCGACCGGGCGAGCGTGGGATCGAGCGCGATGCGTCGAAGTTCTCCATCCAGCCGCGGGCCGGACCGGGCGTCGGTGCTGACTCCGATGATCGTCGCAAGCATGTCGCAGACCTGATTCACGGAGGTCTCGATGCCGGTCCCGATGTTCATCACCATGCGGGACCCGCGCTCGATGGCAAGGACGAACGCCCGAACGGTGTCGCTGACGTACACGTAGTCGCGGGTCTGCTCGCCGTCTCCGAACACCGTCGGTTGCCTGCCCGAGAGCATCGCTGAGGCGAAGATCGAGATCACGCCCGCCTCGCCGTCGGGGTCCTGACGAGGTCCGTAGACGTTGCCGAGGGCGAGAGCGGTGAAGTCCAGTGATCGCTGGTCGGCGTAGAGATCGAGGTACTCGAGGACCACCTTCTTGCTGATGCCGTAGGGGGACCGCGGGTGGGACCCGTTCGCCTGTGTTTCCTCGACGGGCAGATCCGCGGGCTCCCCGTAGATCGTCCCTCCGGATGCTGCGTAGACGATCTTCCGCGCACCGGTGGCGGCCGCGCATCGGAGCACGTTCAGCGACCCCACGATGTTGATGCTCGCGTCGTGATCAGGATCCTCGAGCGACGGACGTACCCCGGATTGGGCTGCCAGGTGCATCACCACCTCCGGCCGATGCCGTTCGAACAGATCGAGCAGCGCGAGGTCACGGATGTCCATCCCGACGAACGTGAACGCCCCTGCCCGGGTCTCGGCCGCCGCGAGGTTCTCTCTCCTTCCGGTGGCCATGTTGTCCACCCCGATCACCCGATGCCCCTCGGCGAGCAAGTGATCGCAGAGGTGCGACCCGATGAATCCCGCGCTTCCCGTGACGACGACGGTGGTCATGAGGGCCCGCTGCCCCGTCTACGGAACGGTGACGAGCTTGAGCTCGAAGAGGCGACCGTCGTTCTCGCTTGGGTTCACGCTATTGTCGACGCCGCTGTCCGTGATGTAGATCCGGCCTCTGCCGCCGTCGGTGCCGGGAGCGAACGTGATCCCCGAGGCTGCCTTGATCCCCGCCCCAGAGATATCGATCTTCTGGATGAAGCGTCCGGCCAGATCAGTCTCCAGGATGTAGTGTTGACGGCTGCTCACGATGAACAGGCGCTTCCCTTTGATCGCGACATCCTCAGACGAGGTGAACCCGTATTTGTGGGTCCCGAAACTCGTGATCACGTCGTCCCTGGTGCCGAACCTCTTGTCCTTGCCGCGGAGGATCTTGTAGACGCGAGGGAGGCTCGTTGGGCCGGTGTCACCGGAGTCGGTCACGACCAGCATGGGCTTACGACCGCCGCGCCAGGCGAGACCCTCCGGATCCAGGGAGCCGAAGCGCCGCGTGCGCAGCACCGTGCCGACGACGTCGTCGCGGGTACCGAGCTTCTTGTCCTTCCCCGGCCCGACGCGGAACACACGATCGAGATCGTCGTCCGTCACGAAAAGACTCTGTGTCTTGTTGTTCCATGCGAGGTCCTCGGGCTCGACCGTGAACTTCTTGAGGGTCCGCGCGGCCTGGAAGGCTCCGCCCCGCCGCGCGATGAAGAGGTTCTTCCCCTTCCAGAGAGCAGGCATCTCATCGACCTCGGAGTCCGAGATCAGCAGCTTCTTGGTCCTAGGGTTGTACGTCAGACCCATCGGATCGGGGCTATGCGTGGGCCAACTCGAGGTGAGGGTCACGCGAACGATCTGCCCGGCGGTCGCTGCAGCGGCGGGCTGACCATTCGGAAGCAGCGAACAGACGACGGACACGAACAGGGCGCAATGCAGGGCCTTCTTCATCGTTCACCTCATTATCGGGAAAGATGAACCATACGGTGTCGCAAGCGCCCCCCCATCAGCCGAACGGCGTAGAAACACCGGCTCAGCGGTCAGATGCGCTCGGAAAACGAGATGACCCGAGATCGGCGGGACTGGGGCTCAGTTCAGCTTGGTGGCGACGAACCTGTTGAGGAGGCGCTGATGCCACGTGTTCCAGTAGTCCGCGTGGAGGGAGCCGCCCGGGACCTTGGCGCCCATCATCATGTCCGAAACCAAGTGGCACCTCGCTGCCACACAGTTCGAGATGCCGTAGCGGATGTTCACCTTGATCGCCGGCAGCTGGATCGGGTGGGTCCTGGGGCAGCCGGTTCGGTGACTCCCGTAGACCACATGACTCCGGTGGTTGGGCGAGTCGGTGACGATCTTCCCTGCCCTCATCTCCCCGCACATCGGGAAGATGATCTCGCCCCGCACGAATGTATGCCCCGGTGACCGTCCCGAGCAGTCGATCCGCGCCGTCTTGGAGAGCGCCGTCCCGTCGCAGTTCCAGCCGGAATACTTCCCGATGGTGTTCACACCGCCCGCGATCACTCGGAAGTTCTTGGGGAAGGGGTAGGTTCGCCGTCCAGGGAGCAAACCCGATCGGTAGTAGATCTTGATCCGACGCGGCGTGACGATCGTGCCGTTGCCACGGACCAGGGTCGGCGCCCAATAGGCGGCGGTTTCTCCTGCCATCTCGCAGTTCGTCTTCGCACGAAGCATCGACCGATAGGTTGAGAACGCGTTCGTGCTCTTGTTCCCGAAGAAGTCGTGCATGTGGGAAGCCCCCGGTTGCCGGGGGTAGACGATGGGGTCGTCTTTCGCTCGATGGGCGAAGAGGCAATCGACGAGGAACTGCTGTTCCGCGTGAGCGGGCATCGGGGTCCCAGCGATCAACGTCGCGACCAGCAACGTGACGACCAGCGATGAGGTTCGCATGGGGCTCCCCTTCTCTCGGCTCACGACCCAGCCGTATCCGCCGGGCACCACGACCGCCGCACCCTACAGGACGGTTCGTCGGATCCGTTGGAGGTGGACGTGCGACCGCCGAGGCCAGCGTCGAGATCCCGCGATCGAGCCGTTCCTTCGAGGGTCATCAGGCCCGATGCTTCCTCTCGCAGAGCCGAAGCTCGGCAAGCGTCTTCACGGTCGCCATCGGGTCGGGATCTCGACGTTCCTCGCAGCGTAGAGATCGCGTGAAGAATCGCGGATGCGGCCGCGGATGCGCGTGCTGCCCGGTCATCCGTTGAGCTGCGTGTTCACGAGCTGTTCGAGCGTGGCCTGATCCCACGTGTTCCAGAAGTCCGCGTGGAGCGTGCTCCCCGGAACGTCTCCGGGCATGTCCGACGCAAGGTGGCAACCCGCCGCGATGCAGTTCGACACCGCGTAACGGATGTTCACCTTGATCGCAGGCAGCTGCACAGGATGGTCCGCGGGGCACGCCTTCCGTATCCCATACGAAACATGGCTCCGATGGTCCCCCGAGTCCTTGATCACGTTCCCCGCAGCGTCCGACTGACCGCACATTGGGAAGATGATGGTTCCTCGCACGTAGGTGGTGCCCGGCGTTCCTCCCGAGCAATCGATAAGGGCGGTGGGAGCGAGCGCGGTCCCATCACAGTTCCATCCCGAGAGCACGCCTGCGACCGCCATCCCACCGGCGATCATCCGGAAATCGGGCGGGAAGGGCGTGACGTGCGCGCTGGGGTTCGGCGTGTCGCGGTAATAGATCTTGATCCGTCGTGGAGCGATCGGGGTTCCGTCCCGCGCCAGCAGCGTCGGCGCCCAGTAGCCGGCCGTGTCTCCTGGATCCTCGCAGTTCGTTCCCCCAGCGGTCATCGAGGTATAGGTCGAGGACGCGTCGGTCGTCGTGTTGCCGAAGAAGTCGTGGGAGTGTGAGGCTCCCGGCTGGCCCGGGTAGACGATGGGATCGTCAGGAGCTCGGTGGCTCGGGAAACAATCGGTGGTGAAGACGCCTTCGGCTTGCGCCGTCGTGACGCCTCCGGTGATGACGGTCAGACCCAAGATGATGACCAGCCAGGATCTCCGCACGGTTCTTTCCCCCCTCGGTTCGCGACCCGGCCAGGCCGGCGGGCCTCCCTATCCCCCCTCGTTGTCGGCGTTTCGGTCGAAAGTCCTTAGCGCGATCGATGTGATGGCACTGTTAAGGGGCCGCGGATGGGTCCTCGTGCGCGTGCGTGAGCGACGACGCAAGGCGGAGAACCATGAGAAGGGAGGACGACATCGCGAGGACGCTACACGCTGTTTGCCAAGGTCCTCGCATGCCGGACCGCCGCATCACGCCCTGAACGCCTGATATCTCTTGGGCGAGGTGCCTCGTTCGGGCAACAGCGTGCCCGACGCTGATGACGCATATCGGCGGGCATGCAGACGTCATCGCCGATCGCTCTTCGAACGAGGACGGGGTCGCGTCGAGATCGCGTGAAGATCGCGGCATCCCGAGCGCGAGATGGGCGTCGATCCGAGAATGACCGCAGGTGAAGGAGGTGGTCGTCGCGGTCCAGACGCTGCTGCCAGCATGAGCGCATGATCGATGCCCTCGTCCACGCGCTCTCCGTGGCGTTCGGCATGACCTGGGAGATCCTGTGGCCCCTGATCCTCGGGTTCACGCTGTCGGGCATCGTCCAGGCCGTCGTGTCCAAGCGCGAAATGGCGCGGCTGCTCCCCGATGATTCGATCCGATCGCTCGCCGTCGCGTCCGGGCTGGGCGCCGCCTCGTCGTCCTGCTCCTACGCGGCCGTGGCTCTCGCGCGCTCGCTCTTCCGTCGTGGTGCCAACTTCACCTCGGCCATCGCCTTCGAGTTCGCGTCCACCAACCTCGTGATCGAGCTGGGGATCCTGCTCGCGGTCCTGATCGCGTGGCAATTCATGGCCGCCGAGTTCGTCGGGGGCGTCGTGATGATCGCGATCCTCGCCGTGATCTTCCGGCGCGCCCTGTCGCCGTCGCTCGTCGAGGAAGCGCGGGCGAACGCCGAACGCGGACGGAGCGGCCGGATGGAGGGTCACGCGGAGATGGACATGAGCATCTCCGAAGGGTCCATCGTCTCCCGCCTGGTCTCTGATCGGGGGTTCACGGCGACGAGCCACTTCTTCGTGATGGATTGGGCATCGATCTGGATGGACATCACGATCGGCCTGCTGATCGCAGGCTCGCTCGCCGCGTGGGTGCCCGAGTCGTTCTGGCAGGCCTTCTTCCTCGTCGATCACCCACTGGTGGCCAAGTTGTGGGGTCCCCTCGTCGGACCGCTGGTGGCGATGCTCTCGTTCGTGTGCTCGATCGGGAACGTCCCCCTCGCGGCCGTGCTCTGGAACGGCGGGATCAGCTTCGGCGGCGCGATCTCGTTCATCTTCGCGGACCTCATCGTGATCCCGATCCTTCGCATCTACCGGAAGTACTACGGACGCCGGATGACCCTGTTCCTGTTCGTGACCTTCTACATCACGATGGCGGCCGCGGGGCTGATCGTCGAGATCCTGTTCGGCGCCCTGGGACTGATCCCGAGTGAACGGAACGCCCAGGTAGTTGAGGCGTCGGTGACCTGGAACTACACGACCGTGCTCAACCTGTTCTTCCTGACGATCGCCGCCGTGTTGGTCGTGCGGTTCCTCCGGACGGGAGGACCGGCGATGCTCCGCGCGATGGGCGCGCCGCCGCGAGCGCAGACGCCTGCCGGGCATCCGGGCGCGTTCGTGTGCCCCATGCACCCCGAGATCGAGCGAAGCGGGCCTGGGGCGTGCCCGATCTGCGGCATGGACCTCGTCGGAACGCGGCCGGCAGGATGAGCACGAGGCTCCCCCACTTACCGATCGACCGGGTCGAACCGCGACAGCGAGAAGGGGCCGATCGAGACCCAGGAGACGCGGCCGTCACCGCGCCGATGGAACACCACCGACTCGCCGGATTCTCGAACCCCTGGGTCGACGATGAACCGGTCCGACTCGCCGGCCGGAACGAGGGTCGGGCGCCAATCGGGGGTGTCCGGGTCGATGAATGTGAGCTTCGCATCTCGCCACTCGAGGCGGACCAGGATCGCCTCGTCCCCCGCGTCTCCATAGAGCCCGAGGAGGTCGCGGTATGCCTCCGGCGTCGGCACCGGTGGCTCGGCCGGCTCCACCGCCGAAGCGATGGCGTCCATCGCGATCGCACCCAGGGCCATCGAGAGGTCGGACGCCTCGCCGATCCCGTTCAGAAGGGCGATCGCGCCCACTCGGTCATCGCCCGGGTGGAAGCAGACGTTCGTGATGTACCCGGGAAGCCCGCCGGAGTGCTGCACCCAGACGATGTCGTTCCTCCGGACGGCGTACCACGAGATGCCCCACGCCTCCGTCCACTTCTCGTCGCCGAGGTAGCGGGGCTGGTGCATCTCCCTGAGGGTGGAGCCAGCCAACACCTGTGCGCCACCCCGGGCGCCACCATCCTCACGGAACTGCGCACCCACCCATCGAGCGAGATCCTCGACGGATGACCAAAGGCCACCTTCGGCGAACACCTGCTCGGTCCACGGTTTGGCCGGCTGCGGCTCATCCGACATCCACCGTCCCCGGTAGCCGACGGCGCACCGTCCTTCGAGCTCCACCGTGAGCGGCTCGAACGACGTCGACGTCATGTCGAGCGGGTCGAGGATGTTCGCGCGGACGTATCTCACGTACGGCATCCCCGAGCGCCGGGCGACCACCTCGCCCAGCAGCTGGTAGGCGAGGTTCGAGTACTTCTGCTGGGTGTTGGCCGGGATGCGCGTACCGATCTCGCCGATGCGGGCGAGGTTCGTGCTGGCCGAGCCCTCATAGCGGTTGTGCGTCCAGTCCGTGTCTGGCGGGTCGCCCATCAGTCCGGACTCGTGCGAGAGCATCCTGCGGATCGTCACGGTTTCCACGGCGCCGAACGGGCTGATCGCCTCGGCGAGCTCCGGCAGGTGGACGACGGCCGGATCGTCCAGGTGCAGCTTCCCCTCGTCGCGAAGCTGCATGACGGCGGTACCGGTCAACGTCTTCGTGATCGACGCGATCCGGTACAGGGAGTGGGCGTCGGGAGCGCGGCGGCCGGCGACGTCGGCGAAGCCGTAGCCACCGGACCAAACGAGGTCATCGCCCACAACGACGCCGGCCACCGCGCCCGGCAGACGATGCTCCTTGACGAACGCGGCCACGGTCTGTTCGAAACGAACGGCAAGGTCGGCAACGGCCGACGCGCGGCCCGCCATCAGACGCCCTTCAGGTACGCGACCGTCTCGGCCAGGCCGTCCTCCAAGTGTGTCCACGGTTTCCACGCCAGCGCCGAGGAGGCGATCGAGATGTCGAGCGCGCTCCTCCGCAGCTCGCCGGGGGGCAGGGGGCCGTGCTCCGGCTCGCGGTCGAACCCGATGATGTCGGCGAGGAGGCGGTAGAGGCCGTTCACGCTGGTCTCGAGGCCCGTGCCGATGTTCACGAGCTTCCCGGACGCCCGGTCGATCGCCTGCACGAACGCGTGCACGACGTCATCGATGAACACGTAGTCCCGCGTCTGGTTGCCGTCCCCGAAGATCGTCGGGATTCCGCCACCGAGCATCGTCGACGCGAAGATCGAGACGACGCCGGCCTCACCGTGCGGGTCCTGTCGCGGACCGTAGACGTTGGCGAGCGCGCACGCCGTGTAGTCCATCCCCCGATACCGCTGGTAGAACCCCAGGTAGTCGAGCGCGGCCTTCTTCGAGATCCCGTACGGACTCAGGGGGTGCGAGCTCTGCGCGGCCGTCTCCTTCGCCGGGATCCTTCGTGGCTCGCCGTAGATCGTGCCGCCGCTCGCCGCGTAGATCACCTTGCGGGCGCCGACCTTGATCGCGCATTCCACGACGTTGAGCGTGCCCATCAGGTTGACGCTCGCGTCGAGCATCGGATCGTCCAGCGACGGCCGGACGCCCGCCTGCGCGGCCAGGTGGAAGACGACCTCGGGCTTGTGCCGCTCGAAGAGCGGCAGCAGACCGTCGGCGCGCACATCCATGTTGAAGAACGTGTAAGCCTTGCCGTAACCGCGCGCTTCTCCCAGGTTGGCGATCCGCCCGGTCGACAAGTCGTCCACGGACACCACGCGGTGGTCCTCCGCCAGCAGCCGGTCGGCGAGGTTCGAGCCGATGAACCCGGCGCCCCCGGTCACCAGGACGGTCGTCACGTGGCCAACTGTAGGTTCGGGTCCGCGGGGATGTCCAGCGACGTGCGTTCTCCCCGAGCCAGTCTCGCCGCGCCGACGCACGCGATCATCGCGGCGTTGTCGGTGCACAGCTCGAGCGACGGGTAGAGGACGCGGAGGCCGTTCGCCTCGCCTTCGGTCTTGAGCCGTTCGCGCAGGCGGGTATTGGCGACGACGCCCCCGCCGAGCAGGACGGTGCGCACGCCGGTCAGCTCGGTCGCCGCTAACGTCTTCGAGACTTGGACGTCGACGATGGCCTCCTGGAACGACGCCGCCAGATCCGGCACGTCGATCGCGCGGCCGGCAGCCTGCTCGGCCCGGACGTAGCGAAGCACGGCGGTCTTGAGCCCGCTCAGTGAGAAGTCGAGGTCTCCCGAACCCTCCATGGCTCGCGGGAAGCGAACCGCGTGCGGGTCGCCGGCGCGCGCAGCCGCATCGAGCGCCGGCCCCCCCGGGAACCCGAGGCCGAGCAGCCGCGCGACCTTGTCGAACGCCTCGCCGGCGGCGTCATCGAGCGTCTGGCCGAGCACGACATGCTGGAACAGCTCGGGGACATGGACGAGCATCGTGTGACCACCCGACACGATCAGAGCGACGTACGGCGGATCGGGCGGACCGTGCTCCAGGAAGTTCGCCCAGTAGTGCCCTTCCAGGTGATTGACGCCGATCAGCGGGGCGCCGATCGCGAGCGCGAGCGACTTCGCGGCGGCCATCCCGACGAGGAGCGCCCCGACCAGTCCGGGACCGATCGTCACGGCGACACCGCCCACGTCGTCGAAATCGCATCCAGACCGCTCGAGCGCGTCGGCGAGGAGCGGGTTGAGCGCCTCGACGTGCGCGCGCGCCGCCACCTCCGGGACCACCCCCCCGAACCTCTCGTGGAGGTGCTCCTGGCGCGCGATCAGGTTGGAGCGGATCCGGAAGCCGTCCTCAAGCACCGCGACCGCCGTCTCGTCGCACGACGTTTCGATCCCGAGCGTGATCACGCCGGGCGGATCCCGTCGGGCAACGACGCCACGATGGCCTCGAGGCGCCGTCGGTACTCCGCATCGCGGATATCGTCCGTCCACATGATCAGGGCGTCCTCGTGGAGCTCCGCGTAGTAGTTGCGCCGGATCCCGACCGGATGGAACCCGAAGCGTGCGTAGACCCGCTGCGCACGCCAGTTGGTCACCCGCACCTCGAGGGACACGGCGCGGCCCCCCATCTCCTTTGCGACGAGGAGCTGATCGTGGAGGAGGCGTTGGGCGATCCCGTGGCCCTGGAGCATCGGATCCACCGCGATGTTCGTGATGTGGGCCTCGTCGCCGTAGCAGATCAAGCCCGCGTACCCGGCCACGTCCCGATCCATCTTGGCGACGAGGTAGTTCCGGTTGTTCGGCTCCGTCATCTCCGCGACGAACAGGTTGGGCGACCATGGTCGCGCGTATGCCTGACGCTCGATCGCCATGACGCCACGGAGGTGGCGACGGCGCATCTTGACGATCTCGAGCCTAGGCGTCGCCGGTTCGGCGGTCCCACGCGATCTCAGCATCCGACTTCCTCAAGTACAACGGCGAGACCTCGAACAGCCGATCGTGCTCCTCCCGCAGGAACCGCGGGGCGGCGAGCTCCACCAGCGAGGCCGCGTCCGGGTGGGCGAAGACCGGAGACGCGATCTCGAGACGACCGCCACGCTGCTCGGTGAGCACATCTCGATACAGGATGGCACCGTCGCCGACAGCGAGCACATCGCCGGGGAGCGCCTCCAGGTCCGCGGCGAGGTGGTCCGGCGTCGAGATCGAGTAGTCCGAGTCGCGCATCACGCCACCCGGGACCGGGCTGTAGGTGGCGCTGAACACCTCGCCGCGGCGGGCGTCCACGACGGCCAGGATCCGACGGCTCGTGAATCGGACCGGGTACGCCAAGGCGTCGAGGCTCGTGAAGCCCAAGATCATGGCCCGCGTGACTTGGGCGAGCGTCTTGGCCGTCTCCACGCCGACCCGCAGGCCGGTGAACAAGCCCGGGCCGACGCCGACCGCGACGCCGCCGACCTGCCCGAGGTCGATCCCCGTCCACGCCAGGAGCCGTTCCAGGGCCGGGGTGACCGATTCCTGGCGAGCGCGACCGACCACTTGGATCCGCCCGAGGATCTCCTGCTCGGTACCGATCGCGACGGAGACCTGGGGGGTCGACGTCTCGATAGCGATGACGATCACCGGTCGGCGCTCCACGGACCGGTGACGGTCGCGAGCTCGTCTGAACGCTCGAGCCACGAGGGCCCCAGCGCCGTGATCGCGACGCGCCGGACGTCGGAGCCACCGGCCAGGTCCTCGGTCGTGAGCTCCACCCGCAGCCGATCGTCGGCCAGGAGCTCGTCGACGGCGTCCCCCCACTCGACGATCAACAGGCAGGCACCGTCCTCCAACTCTTCGAGCGCCAGGTCGAGGACGTCCTGGACGCGGTCGAGGCGGAAGACATCGACGTGGGCGATAGGGATGCGGCCGGTGACGTACTCGCGGACCAGGGTGAAGGTCGGCGATGCGACGCGCTCGCTGGCGCCGAGCCCGCTCGCGATCCCTCGGACGAGCGTGGTCTTGCCAGCGCCCAGCTCCCCCGTCAGGACCAAGATGTCGTGGATGCGGAGCAGCGGCGCGATGGCTGCTCCGACCGCCCGTGTGTCGTCCGCCGTCTCCGTTCGCAGCTGGAGCTCCACCCTAGAACAGTTCCAGTTGTTCGTCCGGCGCGGCAGTGGCCGGGACCGGCGTCGCGGCGGGTAGGACGACCGGTTCCGTCGGCGCCGCGGCTTCGAGCGTCGTGCGGATGAGCGCGAAATCGTCCTGGAGGTCCCCGAACTGACGGCTCTTCTCTCCCCCGCCGTGCAGGATCGCCGCCGGATGGAAGGTAGGGATCACCTTCCTGCCGTGCCAGCCGTAGACCCCCCCGCGCATCGAGGTGATGCCACGGCTCGTGTTGAGCACGAACTTCGTCGCGAAGTTCCCGAGGGTCACGACGACGACGGGTTGGACGATCGAGATCGTCTCGATCAACCACGGGGTGCACGACTCGATCTCGTCGGGGAGCGGATCGCGGTTCCCGGGTGGGCGACATCGAAGGACGTTCGCGATGTAGACGTCCTCTCGCCGCAGACCGATCCCGCCGAGCATGCGCGTGAGCAGCTGCCCGGCGGCCCCGACGAACGGCTCCCCCTGCTTGTCCTCGTGGAAGCCCGGCGCCTCCCCGATGAACAGCAGGTCGGCGTCGGGGTTCCCCACCCCGAAGACGACCTGCGTACGGCTCTCGGCCAGACGGCAGCGCGTACACGTCGACGCTTCGGCCGCCACCTCGGCGAGCGTTCGGCTCATACGGTCCCCTCCGGTCCCTCATTCGTGTCCGTGGCGCCCCGGCGGCGGCGCCGTGAGGCGGGGGCGGACGGCAGGAGCACGGCGCGGGCGAACCGCCGGAGCTCGCGCACGACCGTCTCGGGCGTCTCGAGCATGGGGATGTGCCCGGCGTCCGGGATCACGACGAGCCTTCCTTCAGGCAACGCGCCGGTGAGCGCGACGGCACCTGCCGGCGGGGTGACGCGGTCGTGCTCGCCCACGAGCACGACCGCCGGGACCCGCACGCGAGGAACGGCGTGCCGAAGATCCATCTCCATGAGCTCGGGGAGTGCGTCGGTCCAGACCTCCGACGCGGTGCTCTGGGCGAGGGCGACCACGTGATCGACCACGTCCTTCGGCGCGTTCGGGCCGAACTGCGTCACGCGCGCCACGACGCCGCTCAGCCCGGTCGGGCCCGCGAGGACGGCCCGGCGGAGCCCGTCGACGCGTTTCGCCGCACTTTGGAGCGAGCCTAGACGGGGCCGGAGCAGCTCCGTGACGGACCCCATCGCGCCCCGCAGGAGGTCGGATGATGCTGCCCCGATCAGCGCGACCCCGGCGATCTGCGGTCCGAACAGCTCGGGACGCTGTTCCGCGAGGGCGAGGATCGCGACCGCACCCATCGAATGCCCCACGACCACGGCCGGGCGGCCGGGCGCGACCGCCTCGAGCACGGCGGCCAGGTCTCGGCTCATCGCCCGCAGGCTCAGGTCGCCGTGGGCCGCGCGACCGCTCGCACCGTGCGACCGGAGGTCGAGCGCGATCACGCGGAAGTCCTTCGCGAGCTCCGGCCAGACGGCCCACCACGACGACATGTCCAGGCTGAACCCGTGGGCGAGCAGGACCAGGGGCGCCCCCGGGTCTCCGGCGGCACGGACGGCGAGCGGGGTCCCGTCGAACGAAGCGACCGGCCCCAGGTCCTCGGGCGGCGGTGGGCCGAGCGGCTCCACGTCGCGGGGGCGCCGGCGACGGACGAGCGCGCCGCCGATCATCCCCGCGGCGAGCGCGCCGGCCACCACTCCCGCCGAGACCGCCGCGGTCTTCCGGTTCATCCCCGGTACTCCCTGGGGACCCGCGCTCCGATGCGAGACACGATCTCGTACGCGACGGTGCCTGCGCTGGCAGCCAGCTCCCACGCGGACACCTCCTGATCGCCCTGACGGCCGAGCAGGACGACCTCGTCGCCCGGCGCGGCCTCCCGGTCCCCGCAGTCGACGATCAGCTGATCCATCGTCACCGTCCCGGCGACCCGGCAGCGGGCGCCCCGGATCAGGACCTCGCCCGTCGTGGTTCGCGGATACCCGTCGGCGTATCCGACGGGAATCGTCGCGATCCACGACGGGCGTTCGAGCTCGTAGTGCAGCCCGTAGCTCACCCGCTCGCCCGTCTGCAATCGCTTGGCGTGGGCGACCCTCGAACGCCAGGTGAGCGCGGGGCGGAGGTCGAACCCTTCCCCGAGCCCGGGCGCCGGCGGGAGCCCATAGATCGCGATGCCGGGGCGGACCAGATCCAGATGCCCCTCGGGGTGGCGCAGAAGGCCGCCGCTGTTGGCCGCGTGAACGTAGCGCGGTGCGAGACCAGCTTCGCGGGCCGACTCCACGACCCCGGCCAGCCGGTCCAGCTGCATCTTCGTCGTGACCTCATCGTCCTCGCTCTTGGCGAGATGGGTCCAGAGCCCCTCGACCTGGAGCCCGGCGTCACGCACCTCCAGCGCGAACGCGGGCGCGGCATCGGGCGGCCAGAACCCGACCCGGTGCATCCCGGTGTCGATCTTGACGTGGACCCCCACGGGGCCTCGCGCCGCTGCGGCGAGCCGCGCGAGCCCCGGTCGTGTGTAGAGGGACGGCGTCAGCCGATGGGCTAGCAGGACTGCCTCGGACCCTTCCGGAGCCTCGGAAAGCACCAGGATCGGCGCCTCGATCCCGGCCAGGCGGAGCCGGAGGCCCTCCTCCACGAGCGCTACGCCGAGCCAGGTCGCGCCCGCGTCGAGCACGGCGCGTGCGACCGGAACGTCGCCGTGCCCGTACGCGTCGGCCTTGACGACGCCCATGAGCTCGACCCCCGGCGGCGTCAGCGCCCGGACGTTGTGACGGATCCGATCCAGATCGACCTCGACCCACGTCGGGCGGAACCGCGGCTCGCTCACCGCGGATATGCCCTCACCGTCTCGATCGCCTCGGGGAGGCGCTCCGCGACGTCGCCCGCAACCGTACCCTCCCCCAGCACGCGGCCGGCGGCCATCCCCGCAAGCCCGTGGAGGTAGGCCCCGGACCATGCCGCCGCGAAAGGATCGACCCCCCGCGCCAGCAGCCCACCGATCGCCCCGGTGAGGACGTCCCCCGTCCCGGCCGTGGCGAGCACGGGTGATCCCGTCGGGTTGATTCGCGCGGCGCCGTCCGGGGCCGCGACGACGGTCCTGCTCCCCTTCAGGAGCGCGACGGCGTCCGCCCGGCCGGCCAGGCGTCGGGCGGCCGCGAGACGGTCACCGTCCCGAGCGCCCATGAGCCGCGAGAACTCGCCAAGGTGCGGCGTGAGCACCGCGTCGCCCTTGCGATCCGAAAGCGCATCGACCTCACCGGTGAACGCGTTGAGCCCGTCGGCATCCAGGACCAACGGGACCGCGCACTCGCGTACGAGCGACCGGATGAAGGTCCTCGTGTCGGCGTTGGTCGTCATCCCGGGACCGAGCGCGAGCGCGTCCGCATCGCGGACCGCGGCCTGCACCGCGTCCAGTGCGGCCGGCGCGACCGTCCCCTCCTCGGTCTCCTCCAGCGGGACGAAGACGGTCTCCGTCAGCTCGGTCTGCACGGCCGCGAGGATCGAACGCGGGACCGCCACGATCACGTAGCCCGCGCCAATGCGCCCGGCCGCGCTGGCGACGAGCCTCACCGCGCCCGTCATGCGTCGTGACCCCGCGACGACGACGAGCGTTCCGCTCGCCCGCTTGTGCGCGTCGACGGCGCGGTCCGGAAGGATCGCGACGACGTCGGCGGGCTCGGTGAGACCCACGGTCGTCGGGATCAGCTCGTCGGGGAACCCGATGTCGACGACCCGGACATCGCCGGCGAACTCCGCGCCGGGCAGCAGCACGGCGCCCGTCTTCGCGGCGCCGAACGACACCGTCACGTCCGCCCGGACCGCGACCCCTTCGACCGCGGCGCTCGTCCCGTCGACCCCGCTCGGGATATCGACGGCGACCACCGGGACGAGCGCCGCGTTCAACCCGTCGATCGCCTCGGCCCAATCGTCCTCCGGCTCTCCGCGGAACCCCGTCCCGAAGATCGCGTCGACGGCGACGTCGGCACGATCCAGCTCGCGGCCGAGCGTCGCGGGATCGAACCGCCGAACGCGGACGCCCGTCTCGACCAGGCGACGGAGGTTGGCCGCTGCAGGATCGCGCGACCCCGCGGGATCCTGCAGAACGATCACGACGACCCTCATCCCCCACCGCGCGAGATGTCGCGCGGTGACGAACCCGTCGCCGCCGTTGTTCCCCTTGCCGCACACGACGACGGCGCGGCGTCCGTACGTGCCGCCGGTCAGGTCCGCGCAGGCTCTCGCCACCGCCCAGCCGGCGCGTTCCATGAGCAGCTCGACCGCTACACCACGCGCTTGCGTCGCACGATCGAGCTCGATCGCCTCCTGTGGCGAGAGGACGGGCTTCATCCGTCGATCACCGCGACGGCGAAGGCGACCGCGTTCGTCCGCTCGTGGGTCAAGGTGATCAGCACGCGAGAGACCCTGAGCGCGTCGGCCCGGTCCTTCGCGTTCCCCGCGAGGAGCACCTCGGGTGCGCTCGAGGGTCGTCTGGTGACGCTGATGTCCTGCCATCGGCGGCCCCGGTACCCGCCGAGAGCCTTGATCACCGCCTCCCGAGCGGCGAAGCGCCCGGCATAGGACTCGGCCGGGCGCGCCTTGGCGTCGCAGTACGCGGTCTCTTCGGGGGTGAACACACGCGCCCGCATCGTCGGATGGCGGGTCAGGGCTCGCTCCATCCGCGCGATCTCGCAGATGTCGACGCCGAGCCCGACGATCTCCACGCAGGAAAGGCTAGCGGGTCGGCCCGGGACGGTCAGCCGGATCGGCAGCCGGCGGCTCGGGGGACGGCTCGTCCGGACCTTCGGCTTCGACCGATCCTAGGGCGGCGCCTTCGCGCCCTCTCCCGTTCCGACCCCCGAGCGAGAGGGCGAGCGCGATCCCGGCCACCCCCACGAGCAACCCGATCACCACCGCCTGCCATCCGAGGCCGTGCGATGCCTCCGGCGGGATCGGAGGAACGGTCGGGAAGGCGGACGGGCTGGGTCCGGGGTGAGGCGGGAGGGGCGAGGGTGCGACCGCCTCGAGATCGGCCAGCGAGATGAACGAACAGCTGTCGGTCGTCCATCCATCGCCCTGGTGAGAGAGCACGACGGCGACCCGGCTGCCGAGCGGGTAAGCGATGCCGCAGGTGCTTCCCCCTCCCGAGCCGATCGGCTCGATCACGTTGACCGACGGACCGAGCGCCCCCTTGAAGACCCCCTGCACCGCGAAGGTCTGCACGGTGGTGGTTGCATCGATGGGCTGCTCCGCGACGACCGCCCCGACGAAGGCCGCGTCCGCGTGATGCAGGAGTTGCTTCGGGGTGCGGGGAACGCAGCTGCACGCGAAGCACGGAGTCGCGGTGACGAACACGGCCGGGGCCGCCAGGACCACCACCACGGACAGGCGGGCGGCCGCTCGGAGCACGCCCGGACGCTACTCGACGGTGACGGACTTCGCGAGGTTGCGCGGCTGATCCACATCGCAACCGCGGAACACGGCGACGTGGTAGGCGAGCAGCTGAAGCGGGACGGTGACGACGACGGGCGACAGCAGCTCCGGTGTCTCGGGCACCTCCAGCACGTGGTCGGCCAGGCGGGCGGCCTCGGTGTCGCCCTCGGTCACGATGGCGATCACCGATGCGCCACGGGCCTTCACCTCTTGCATGTTCGAGAGCATCTTCGGATAGACGTGGCAGCGCGTGGCGATCGCCACGACCGGAACGCCATCTTCGATCAGGGCGATCGGCCCGTGCTTCAGTTCACCGGCCGGATAAGCCTCCGCGTGGATGTAGCTGAGCTCCTTCAACTTGAGCGCGCCCTCGAGCGCGGCCGGATAACCGGTGTGGCGTCCGATGAAGAGCACGTCGCGCGCGTCGGCGAGTCGCTCGGCGACCGCGCGCACGCGGTCTTCCGACGCGATCGCGTGTGCGACCTTGGCCGGCAGCTCGTCGAGGTCGGCGAGCACCTCGGCGATCTCCTCCGGGAACTTCGCAGCCCGGACCTGCGCTAGGTAGAGGGCGACGAGCTCCTGCGCGACCATCTGCGTGGCGAACGTCTTCGAGGCGGCGACCCCGATCTCCGGTCCCGCGTGCGTGTAGAAGACGCCGTCTGCCTCACGCGCGAGCGACGACCCCACCGTATTCGTGACCGCCAGCACCTGCGAGCCCTGCCGGGCCGCGTGGCGCGCCGCCTCGAGGGTGTCGATCGTCTCCCCGCTCTGGCTGACGGCCACGGTCAGGGTGTCCGGGCCGAGCACCGGGTCGCGATACCGGAACTCGCTCGCGATCTCGATCTCGACCGGGAGCCGGGTCCAATGTTCGATCGCGTACTTGGCGACGAGCCCCGAATGGAAGGCCGTCCCGCACGCGACGACGAAGACCTTCGACACCTCACGCAGGACGTCGTCGGGAACACGGAGCTCATCGAGCTGAAGACCGCCGGCGTGGACGCGCCCGGCGAGGGTGTCCCTGATCGCCGCCGGTTGCTCATCGATCTCCTTGCGCATGAAGTACGGGTAGCCGCCCTTCTGCGCCTCGGCGACGTTCCAGTCGACCTCGATCGGGCGCAGCGGGACTTCGGCTCCTTCGAGATCCATGAAGGCGACGCCGTTCCGCGTGATCGAGACGATCCGTCCTTCGTCGATGGGCACGATCGTCGGGCGATCCGGGTGATGGGTCCCCAGGAGCGCTGGGATGTCAGATGCGAGCATCGCCTCCCCGTCGTCCCACATCGCCACGACCAGCGGTGACGACACCTTGATGCCCACCAGCTCGTCGGGATGATCGGACGAGACCACGACCAAGGCGTACGAGCCCTCCAGCTCACCGACGGCAGCCCGGACCGCCTCCGCCAACGACGCGGATCCCTCCACCTTCTCCTCCAGCAGGTGCGCGACGCACTCCGTGTCGGTGTCCGAAGCGAACGCGTGACCCTCCTTGTCCAGGCGCTCACGGAGCTCCTGGAAGTTCTCGATGATCCCGTTGTGGATCACGGCCACCCGCCCGTCGCAGTCGAGGTGCGGATGCGCGTTGCCTTCCGTCGGCGCACCGTGCGTCGCCCAGCGCGTATGGCCGATCGCGATGGTCGCCGGCGGGGCCGGCCGGTCGACCAGCAGCGCCTCCAACCCGGCGAGCTTCCCCGCCCGCTTGCGCACCGAGAGACCGCCGTCGACGACCGCGATGCCCGCGGAGTCGTACCCGCGGTACTCCAGCCGGCGCAGACCTTCCATCACGATCGGAAGCGCCTGGTCCGATCCGACGTAGCCGACGATGCCACACATCAGACGAGCAGGCTATCAGTGCGGAGATGGTCGATGTGATCCGTCATCCGAGCGCGATGCGAACCGCATCGGCGACGGCTTCCGCATGGCGCTGCGAATCTGCTTCCGTCTCGGACTCGACCATGACCCGGATCAGTGGCTCGGTGCCCGACGGCCGCACCAACACCCGGCCGCGGTCGCCGAGCGCGGCTTCGGCGAAGGCGATCGCTCGCTCCACGCTCTCTGCATCGACGGACGCGCCTCGGCCGGATACGGGGACGTTGATCAGTACCTGCGGGAAACGGGGCATCGCGCGGGCGAGCTCCCCAACGGAGACGCCGTTCGCCGTCGCCAGCGAAAGGAACCGGACGGCGGTCAGCAGGCCGTCTCCCGTCGTCGCGTCCTCGCGGAAGATGACGTGCCCGCTCTGTTCGCCTCCGAGCATGGCTCCTCGGCGTTCCATCTCCTCGAGCACGTAGCGGTCGCCGACCTGCGCCTGCACGAGCTCGATCCCGGCGTCGCGCATGCGGTGCACGAGTCCGAGGTTCGACATCACCGTTCCGACGACGACGTCGCCCTTGAGCGTCCCGCGCTCGTGCATCGCGAGGGCGCTCGCGGCCAGCACCTGGTCGCCATCGATCACGGCGCCCTCGGCGTCGGCAAACAATGCACGGTCCGCGTCGCCGTCATGGGTGACCCCCGCGTCGGCGCCGCGTTTGATCACTTCCGCGGCGACGACGTCGGGGTGCAGGGCCCCGCATCCGACGTTGATGTTGCGGCCGTCGGGCTCGGCGTTGATCGCGATGACCTCGGCACCCAGCCTGCGCAGGATCTCGGGCGCCACATCCGACGCCGCTCCGTTCGCGCAATCCACCACGATCTTCATCCCGTCGAGCCGCGCGTCTGCCGCGGCCTCGAGGTGGAGGAGGTACCGTTCCCGACCCTCGGGGAGCTCGGCCACCGCCCCCCGCGCGGTCGCCGGGGGATCGACCCGGGCGAGATCCGCCTCGATCTCATCTTCCAGATGATCGGGAAGCTTCATCCCTTCACGCGAGAAGAACTTGATCCCGTTGTCGGCCGGGGGGTTGTGGGATGCACTGATCACGACCCCGCTCGACGCTTCCAGATCGACGGTCATGAACGCGATGGCCGGTGTCGGCTCGATCCCAGCGAGGAGCACATCGCCTCCCGCGTCGAGGATGCCCTCGGTGAGGGCGTCCTCCAGCCATGCACCGGACTCGCGGGTGTCGCGGCCGACGACGAACGTCGGCGGCTGCGTCGCGCCGTGGCGCCCGAGCACCGCGACCGCCGTGCGACCGAGCCGGTAGGCGAGGTCGCGCGTGAGGTCGGTGCCGGCCACACCACGAACGCCGTCGGTGCCGAAGAGTCGTCCCATCAGGACGGCACGTTACCCGAGGAGCTCCTCTGCCAACGCCTGCACGCGGGTGTCGATCTCGTCGCGGATCGGTCGGACCGCTTCCACGGGAAGACCAGAAGGGTCCGGAAGGTCCCAATCGAGGTACCGCTTCCCGGGATAGACGGGACAGGCGTCGCCGCAGCCCATCGTGATCACGACATCGCTGGCCTCGACGGCCTGGTCGGTGAGCGCCTTGGGGAACTCGTGGGAGACGTCGACGTCGACCTCGCGCATCGCCTCGACGACGGCCGGGTTGACCTCGTCGGCGGGCGTGCTCCCCGCCGAACCGACCACAATCCGCGACCCGGCGTACTTCGCCAGCAGGCCCGCGGCCATCTGCGAGCGCCCCGCGTTGTGCACGCAGACGAACAGGACCGTCGGGACGTCGTTCGTGTCGTTCCCCGGGTGAGAGCTCATGCTGAGGATGTTCGCATCCGTGGCCGCGACCGACAGCAACGCCAACGTCGTGGGAGCATGGAGGGATGGACGATCTGGTTCGCGTGTATGCCAGCGGGGACACCTTCGCCGCGGAGCTGATGCGAGGACGGCTCGAGTCCGAAGACATCCCCGTGCTCGTCAAGGGAGAGGGCGAAGGACCATACCGGATGGGCCCCTGCTACCTATGGGTTTCGGCGGAGGACGCGACACGAGCCCGTGTGATCGTGGACGCGGTCGAGTCGGGAGATTTCGCCTTGGCCGACGAAGAGGCTGCCGCCGAGCCATCAGATGCCACGAAGGAACAGCGGTCCGGCTGACTCCCCTTATCGGCCGGTGTCAGCGCTTGGAGTACTGCGGCGCCTTGCGAGCCTTCTTCAACCCGTACTTGCGGCGCTCTTTCTCGCGGGCGTCTCGCGTGAGGTACCCCTCGGCTTTGAGCTGCGCTCGAAGCTCCGGATCCAGCTCGATCAGCGCCCGGGCCACGCCGAGCTTCACCGCGCCCGCCTGTCCCGCCACACCGCCTCCGCGGATCGACGCGACGACGTCGTAGTCCTTCTCGCGGCCGACCAGCCGCAACGGCGCCACGGCCACCATCCGGTGGACGCGCGTCGGGAAGTAATCGTCGATCGTCCGGCCGTTGATCGTGAACGCACCGTCGCCGGGGCTGAGGCGGACACGGGCGACGGACTCTTTCCGTCTTCCGGTCCAGAGCTTGGTTGGGGTCAAGGCCACCGATGGATCACTCCTCCGTCTTCGCGGGCTTCGTCGCCGTGGACTTCTTCGCGGACGTCTTCTTGGCGGTCGTCTTCTTCGCGGCGGCCGTGGTCGCCGCAGGCTTCTTGGCCGTCGTCTTCTTGGCCGACGTCTTCGAAGCGGCAGACCTCTTCGCGCCGGAGGCCGCTGCCGACTCCTTCTTGGCTGCCGGCTTCGCCGCCGTGCGCTTCTTGGCAGACGATTTCGGGGTGGCGGATCTGGGAGCCCTTCCCGTCGTGCTGGGCACCCTCTCCTCCGCCGGCGCCGCTTCCCTGGGCTTCCGGGACGGCGGCGACGTCGATCCGGTCCGGCCCGTCGGCCGGGTGGGAGGCTCCGCGATCGGCAGCCCCGGCCAGGTCGGGCGTTCGCCGACCGCCAGATGGACGGGCTTCTGCGCCGAATGTGGATGCTCCGCGCCGGCCACCACGTGGAGCTTCTTGATCTGTTGGCGACCCAGACGGTTCTTCGGGAGCATGCCGCGGATGGCTTTCTCGACCGCCGCGATCGGCCGGGTCGCGAGCAGGTCGGCGTACCGGACCCCCGTGATCCCGCCCGGATATCCCGAGTGTCGGTAGGCGAACTTGTTCTGCGCTTTGTTCCCGCTCAGCTCGACCTTGTCTGCATTGATGACGACGACGTGGTCCCCGGTGTCCATGTGCGGGGCGAAGATCGGCTTGTGCTTGCCGCGCAACAGCGTGGCCACCTCGCTGGCGAGGCGGCCCAGCACTTGGCCGCTGGCGTCAACGACGTACCAGCTGCGCTCGATGTGCTCAGGCTTGGGAGAGTAGGTCTTCATCATGAAAGATGTCGGCCCGGGAAGGCCGACCGGGCACCCAGGCTACCTGCGGAAACGCGCTCGCGTCAAAGATCTGCGGTTCCCGGAGCGACCGGCACGGGCTTGCGAGCTCGCACGATCGCGCCGTGCATCCCGTCCGCGACCTCGTGGGTCGCCTCCACCTCGACATCCGTGAGCCCCACGGTGCTCAGCAGCGCTCGGTACTCGGAGAAACTGAGCGCTCCGGCGATGCACCCGACGTACGAGCCGCGAGCAGCCCGGTCCGCCGGCGTCAGGTCGTCGTCGGCCACGATGTCCGAGACCCCGACCCGCCCGCCCGGCTTCAGGACCCGGGCGATCTCCCGGATGACCGCCGGCTTGTCCGTGGACAGGTTGATCACGCAGTTCGAGATCACGACGTCGACCGTGTCGTCGGGGAGGGGAACGTCCTCGATGAATCCCTTCAGGAAGATGACGTTGGCAGCGCTCGCTTTCGCGGCGTTCGCTCGAGCCAGATCGAGCATCTCGTCGGTCATGTCCAGCCCGTAGGCGACCCCGGTCGGTCCGACCCGCCGCGCCGAAAGCAGGACGTCGATCCCGCCGCCGCTCCCCAGGTCCAGCACGGTCTCCCCTTCGCGAAGCTCGGCGACCATCGTCGGGTTCCCGCATCCCAGCGAGGCCAAGACCGCATCCTCTGGGAGTTGGTCCCGCTCGGGCACGTCGTAGAGCTGCCTGCCGAGCCCCTCCTCGGGATCGCAGCAGCCCGACGCATCGGCATCCGACGCTGCGCCCCGTCCCTCGGCGACGGCCGTCGCCGCCGACGCGTACCGCACCCGAACCTCCTCGCGGAGCTCATCCATCACGTCACCTCCAGCTCGATCGAGTGCCGGGCCCCACCCGCGTTTGGATCGAGAGCCCCGCGCAACAGTTCCAACGGTTCCGGCTCGATCCGGTAGTACGCCCAACGCCCTCGCTTCTCGCGACCGAGGATGCCCGCATCCGTGAGCACCTTCAGGTGATGCGAGACGGTGGGTTGGCCGAGGTCGAGCCGATCGGTCAGGTCACACACGCACGATTCCCCACCCTCACTCGCGGCGATAAGGCTGACCAGGCGCAACCGAGCCGGATCCGCGATCACGCGCAGGGCCTGCGCCAGCCGCTCGGCGTCGGCTTCCGAGAGCACCGACCCGACAAGCGGAGGGCAGCACGTCTGATCGATCTCCTGGATGAGGCGCATCGTTGGCACATATTGACAGCTATCGATATATCCGTCAACGTATCGACCGCCATCGATCGAAGGGGGTGAGCCATGAGGATCGACGATCCGTCTTGTCCGCCGGACTGCTGCCCGCCGGGCTGCTGTTGAGCGATCGTGGGGCGACCGGAAGCCTGGCTTCCGGTCGCCTCACGATCGGAGGCGCCCGTAGAACACCCGCTCGAGGGTCAGCCCGTTCGGCGGCGCGATCTGCGGCGCCGCCGAACGGTCGCGCGCAGCCAGGATCCCCTCGACAGCGTCCGGCTGGAGACGCCCCGTCCCGACCATCACGAGGGTCCCGACGAGCGAGCGCACCATCTGATGCAAGAACGCGTTCGCGCGGAACGTGATCGTGACCAGATCTCCATCGCGTCGCACCGCGACGCGATGGAGATCCCGAACCGTCGATCGTCCTTGCCCGGGATTCCGACAGAACGACTCGAAGTCGTGCTCGCCGAGCAACGCCGCAGCCCCACGGCGCATCGAGGGCACGTGGAGCAGGCCCGGACGATCCCAGACGTAGCGGGCGGTGAACGGATCGGCGACCTCGCCCGTCGCGATCACGTATCGGTATTCCCGCGCCGTCGCGGAGAACCGGGCGTCGAACCCCTCGGGGGCGTCCGAGGCCCGCCGGACCACGAGCTCGGGGCCGAGCATGGCGTCGACAGCGTCGCGGACCCGCTCCGGGGCGAGGCTCGTCGTGGTCCTGAACGACGTCACCTGGCCCCGAGCATGAACCCCCGCGTCCGTCCGGCCGGCCACGGACAGCTTGATGCGCTCCTTCATGATGCGTTCGAGCGCGGCCGAGAGCTCGCCCTCCACGGTCCGGATCGACGGGTCACGCTGCGCCGCCCATCCACGGAACCCGGTCCCGTCGTACGCCAGCAACAGACGCACCACCCGTGTCACGGGACGGGGCTGTGCCACCGGCGCTCAGGCCGAGCGATCGACCAATTCGATCCTGGCCATGGGCGCTCCGTCGCCCTTGCGAGGACCCAGCTTCAGGATCCGCGTGTAGCCACCCTCGCGCTCCGCGTACCGGGGCGCGATGTCGTGGAACAGCGTCGCAACGATGTCGCGGTCGGGGATCTCCTTCAGCACCTCCCGGCGCGAGGTGAGATCCCCTCTCTTGGCCTTGGTGATCAGGCGCTCGGCGTACGGCCGCAGCTGCCTGGCCTTGGCCTCCGTCGTCGTGATCCCTTCATGGACGAACAGCTGCTTCGCGAGCGTGGAGAGCATCAGCCGCTGATGCGCCGGGCCGGAGCCCAGCCGAGGACCCTTCTTCGGGGTCGGCACGCAGCCTCACTCCTCCCGGAGGCCCAACCCGAGCTCCTCGAGCTTGAGCTTGACCTCGTCGATCGACTTCTGGCCGAAGTTGCGGATGTCCATCAGCTCGGACTCGGACTTCTGGACCAGGTCGCCGACCGTGTTGATCCCCTCGCGCTTGAGGCAGTTGTACGAGCGGACGGAGAGGTTGAGCTCCTCGATGGTGATCTGGTAGTCGCTCGGCAGCTCCTCGTCCTCGGCCGGACCCACCGAGACGCTGGGCGCCTCCGCGAGGTCGCTGAACAGCTGCACCAGCTCGAGCAACGTTCCTCCGGCCGATGCCAGCGCTTCGCGCGGGGTCACCGAGCCGTCGGTCTCGACATCGAGGATCAGCTTGTCGCGGTCGGTCATCTGCTCCACGCGGGTGTTCCCCACCGTGTAGCTGACCTTGCGGACGGGCGAGAAGATCGAATCGACCGGGATCACGCCGATCGGATCCCGCGCCTTCTTGTTCTTGTCTGCGATCCGGTACCCGACCCCTCGCTCGACCGTCATCTCCATCTCGAGCGAGCCGCCCTTGCCGATCGTGGCGATGTGCAGGTCCGGGTTCAGGATCTCGATCCCCGCCGGCGGCGCGACGTCACCGGCAGTGACCTCCGCGGGTCCTTTGGCCTTGAGGTAGATCGGGGTGGGCTCGTCCAGATCGGAGCGGACCACCAGCTCCTTCAGGTTCAAGATGATGTCGGTGACGTCCTCCGTCACGCGCTCCACGGTCGCGAACTCGTGCAGCACGCCGTCGATGCGTACCGACGAGATGGCGGCGCCCGGGATGGACGACAGCAGGGTACGGCGCAGCGAATTGCCGACCGTATAGCCGAAACCAGGCTCGAGCGGTTCGATCGTGAACTTCGAGCGGGTCGGCGAGATCACGTCCTCAGCGATCTGAGGTCTCGCGACGATGAACACAGGTGCATCCCTCCTCGGTGGGGGATCATCCATTCATCCCCACCTCTCGGAACTCCCGACCGCTGCTCGCGGCCGGGTACCGCCGCTAGACGCGGCGGCGCTTGCGAGGCCGGCACCCGTTGTGGGGCACCGGCGTCACATCTTGGATCCCGGCGATCTCGAGGCCCGCCGCGGCGAGCGAGCGGATCGCGGTCTCCCGGCCCGAACCCGGGCCCTTCACGAACACATCGACCCGCTGGAGGCCGTGCTCCTGCGCCGCCCGGGCTGCCTTCTCGGCGGCGAGCTGCGCGGCGAACGGGGTGGACTTGCGGGAGCCCTTGAAGCCCACGTTGCCCGCGCTCGCCCAGCTGAGGGTGTTCCCCTGTTGGTCGGTGATGGTGACGATCGTGTTGTTGAAGGTCGACTTGATGTGCGCCTGCCCGTGCAGGACGTTCTTCTTTTCGCGACGCTTGGTCTTCTTCGCCTTGGGCTTGGCCATGTGGTGCGGGCTCCCCTTCTCCTACTTCTTCTTCGCGATCTTCTTCTTGCCGGCGATCGCCTTCTTCGGTCCCTTGCGGGTCCGGGCGTTCGTGTGGGTCCGCTGGCCGCGGACGGGAAGCGACCGACGATGCCGGATGCCCTGATAGCACCCGATCTCGATCTTGCGCTTGATGTCCTGCGCGACTTCCCGACGGAGGTCACCTTCGACCTTGAAGTTCCGGTCGATGAACTCGCGGATCTTGAGCACTTCTTCCTCGGACAGATCGCGAACCTTGGTGCCGCCCTCGATCGCGGTCCCGCTCACGATCTGATAGGCGCTGGTGGGACCGATGCCGTAGATGTAGCGGAGCGCGATATCGAGCCGCTTGTCCCGAGGGAGATCGACGCCGGCGATCCGTGCCATGTTCGCGCTCCCCTCCTACCCTTGCCGCTGCTTGTGCCGCGGGTTGGAACAGATCACGAGGATCCGTCCGCGCCGGCGGACGACCCGGCAGCGGTCGCAGATCCTCTTCACCGATGGTCTGACCTTCATGACGTGCCTCTCATCTGTATCGGTACACCACACGACCTCTGGTCAGGTCGTACGGCGACAACTCTACGCGCACCCGGTCGCCGGGAAGGATCCGGATGTAGTGCATCCGCATCTTCCCGGAGATGTGGGCAAGCACCTTGTGCCCGTTCTCCAGCTCCACCCGGAACATGGCATTGGGGAGGGGCTCCACGACGGTCCCCTCGACCTCGATCGCATCGTCTTTGGCCACGCTCCAGCTGATCCTCTGTGTCGGGACCCTGCCCGAGGGCGCGCGGAACGTGCCTCGGGAGGGCAGGAAGTGAGTATACGGCCAGGTCAGGCGATGCGTCCACGCGCTACGGTTCACCGCTTTCGGGAAGCCTTCCGGACGCTTCGGCTGAGTCAGTCCCGGGCGGTCAGGACCTCGTGCCCGTCCTGGGTTACCGCGACGGTGTGCTCGAAATGCGCCGACAGGGACCCGTCGGCGGTCACGACGGTCCATCCATCGGGCGTGACCGCGGTCTCGTCCTCGCCGAGGTTCAGCATGGGCTCGACGGCGACGACCAGACCAGGCCGGAGTTCGGGCCCACGGCCGGGCTTCCCCCAGTTCTGGATGAACGGGTCCTCGTGGAGGGCCCGCCCGATGCCATGGCCGCCGTACTCGCGCACGATCCCCACCCCCTCCTGGCGGGCGACCGTTTCGATCGCGTTCCCGATGTCGGAAAGCTTCCCGCCCGGCACGATCACGGCGATCGCCGCGTCGAGCGCGGCCTCGGTGGTCTTCACGAGCCGTTCGGCCTCGGCGCTGGGCGCGATCCCCCCGACGAAGACCGACACGGCGGAGTCCGAATGGAACCCCCGCCAGATCGCGCCGAAATCGAGCGAAAGTAGATCGCCCTCCTGGAGCCGCCTCGAAGCTGATGGGATCCCATGCACGATCTCATCGTTCACCGATGCGCAGATGGTGGCGGGGAACGGCCGGGTGGACGCTCCGAGGTATCCCTTGAAGGACGGCTTCGCGCCCTGCTCGGCGATGTACTCCTCGGCGATCCGGTCCAGGTCGAGCGTGGTCGTCCCCGGGGCGACGGCATCGAGTACCCGACTGATGGTGCCGGCGACGATCCGGCCGGCGGTGCGCATCTTGTCGAGCTCGTCGGGCGATTTCCGGATGATCATAGGTTCCCTCGCGTCAGACGACGTCCCCGAGCGCGGCGAGCATCCGCTCGGTGACCGTGTCCATCCGGGCCTCGGCGTCCACCTCGCGGAGCAGCCCACGCTCGCCGTAGTAGCGCTCGAGCGGCTCGGTCTGCTCCCGGTAGATCGCGAGGCGCCGTTTGACCGTCAGTTCGTCCTCATCGCTGCGCTTCTCCAATGGCGTTCCGTCGATATCACAGACCTGGTCGTTGGCCGGCGGCCTCCACTCCTGATGGTACGTGCGCTTACAGACAGGGCAGGTGTAGCGGCCGATGATGCGCCTGATCGCCGTCGTGTCCGAGATCGTGAACTTCACGACCGCCGTGAGCGGGGTCCCCAGCTCCGCGAGCGCGACCTCCAGCGCCTGGGCCTGGCGGACGGTGCGCGGGAACCCATCCAGGATGAAGCCCTTGGAGGCGTCGGGCTCGCCGAGCCGCTCCTCCACCATACGCACCACGACGCCGTCCGGGACATACTCGCCCCGGTCCATGTAGGTCCTCGCCTCGATCCCCAGGCGGGTTCCCTCCTGCACGTGCTCGCGCAGGATGTCGCCCGTGGAGATCTGCGGGATGTCCAGACGCTCCGACAGGATCCGGGCCTGCGTCCCCTTGCCGGCGCCGGGGAGTCCGAGGAACACGAAGCGCATCGGGCGCTCCCCCCGCTACCGCAGGAAACCCTCGTAGTGCCGCATCATCAGCTGCGACTCGATCTGTTTCATCGTCTCGAGCGCGACACCGACGGCGATCAGGATCGACGTGCCTCCGAACGGGAACTGTTGGAAGTTCCACATCGCGAGGACGATCGTCGGGATCAGGGCGATGGCCGCGAGGAAGAGCGAGCCCGGCAGCGTGATGCGGACGAGGATGTCGTTGAGATAGTCGGCGGTGGGCCGCCCGGGCCGGATCCCGGGGATGAAGCCGCCTTGCTGGCGGAGGTTGTCCGCCGTACGGACGGGGTCGAACTGGATCGCCGTGTAGAAGTAACTGAAGAACACGATCAGCGAAGCCAGGATGAACATGTACAGGATGCTTCGTTGGTTCTGCACGTACTTGTTCACGAAGTCCGAAAACCACTGCCCGTGGTACACGCTCGCGATCAGCACCGGGAAGTAGAGCACCGACGTCGCGAAGATGATCGGGATCACACCGGCCTGGTTGACCTTGAGCGGAAGATACGTGCTCCCACCCATCGTCTGCTTGCGGCCGACGACGCGCTTCGCGTATTGGACGGGTACCTTGCGCTGCCCCTGGTCCATGTAGACGACGGCGACGATGATCCCGAACCCGATCAGCAGGACCACGATGAACTTGCCCCAGCCACCCGCACGGAGGATCGCGCTTCCCTCGAACGGCAACCGGCTGATGACGCTGGTGAAGATCAGGATCGACATGCCGTTGCCGACACCACGCTGCGTGATGAGCTCGCCGAGCCACATGATCAGGGCGGTGCCAGCGGTCATGGTGAGGACGATCAGCAGCACATTGGGCGGCTTGAACGTTCCCGCCGGGAAGAGATCCGGGATGTTGTTCTGTCCGGAGTGGAACAAGAAGACCAACCCTGTGGACTGCAGCAACGCAAGCACGACGGTCACGTAGCGGGTGGCCTGGTTGATCCGCTTGACGCCGGCCTCGCCCTGGTCCTGCCACTGCTGCAGCTTGGGGATCACGACCGTGAGCAGCTGCATGATGATCGAGCTCGTGATGTACGGCATGATCCCGAGCGAGAAGACCGAGAACCGGTTGAGCCCGCCGCCGGAGAAGAGGTTGATGAAGTCCAGGAAGCCACCGGAGCTGGCCTGGTTCTGCAGGACGCGGGTATCGACGACGGGGACCGGGATGTGAGACCCGAACCGGTACAACGTGATGATGAAGAGGGTGAACAGGATCTTGTTCCGGAGGTCCGGGATCCTGAACGAGTTGAGGAACGCCTTCAGCACGGCGGGATAAGGGTACCCCGGATCACCCGGACGTCATCCACCGAGCGTCTCGACCCGACCGCCGGCAGCCTCGATCTTCGCCTTCGCCGCAGCGGAGAACGCGTGCGCCCTCACGTTGAGCGGCTTGTCGATCTGCCCCCTACCGAGAACCTTCACCGGCCGCCCCTTGTGCGCGAGCCCGTGCGCGTACAGGGCCTCGGGCGTCACGTCCCCGTCGAAGTACGTGGCGAGCACCTCGATGTTGACGGGCGCGTACTCCTTCCGATTGGGGTTGGAGAACCCTTTCAGCTTCGGGACGCGCCGCTGATACGGCATCTGGCCGCCCTCGAAGTAGGTCGGGACGGTCTTCCGCGCTCCCGTCCCCTTCGTGCCGCGCCCCGCCGTCTTGCCGCGAGCCCCCGCCCGGCCACGACCCACCCGGGTGCGCTCGGTCGATGCGCCCTCTGCAGGGCGGAGATGATGCAGCTTCATCCTTCTCCCTCCCTGTTCGAGCCGCGCTTCGCGCCACCGCTCAGCTCTTCGACCGTGACCAGATGCCGAACCTTGGCGATCATGCCGCGGATGTCCGGCCGGTCTTCCTTGATCACGCTGTCGTGCATGTGTCGGAGACCCAGCCTGCGGACCGTGTCCTTCTGGTCCTCCGGCCGGCCGATGACGCTGCGGACCTGCGTGACCTTGACCTGACTCATCGCGTGCCTCCGGGCGCTGGATCGGTGACGCCGTACTGCTCCTGCAGGGCGGCCGCGCGTGCCGCGCTGGTCCGCTCCTCCGCGGCCGCGATCGCATCCACCATGGGCTTGGGAGCGACCTGGTGGACCTCGCGGCCGCGGCTGCGAGCAACCTCATCGGGCTTGCGCAGCCCCTGGAGGCCGGCGACCGCCGCCTTGAGGATGTTGATCTGGTTGGACGAGCCGAGCGACTTCGACAGGATGTCCTTGATCCCAGCGCACTCGACGAGCGCCCGGACGGGGCCACCCGCGATCACACCGGTTCCGGGGGCCGCCGGCTTCAGCAGTACGACCCCGGCCCCCGCCTCTCCGACGATCTCGTGCGGGATCGTCGTGCCCATCATTGGCACCTCGAACATCTTGCGGCGCGCCTCCTCGACCCCCTTGGCGATCGCGGAGGGCACTTCCTTCGCCTTGCCGTAGCCGACGCCGACGCGACCTGCACCGTCGCCAACGACGACGAGCGCCGCGAAGGAGAACCGCCGTCCACCCCGGACGACCTTCGCCACCCGGTTGATCGAGATGACCCGCTCCTCGTACGGGCTCTTGTCTTCGTTCCTGGCGTCGTAGCGTCGCATCAGATCTGCAGACCTCCCTCACGGGCACCCTCGGCGACAGCCGCGACGCGCCCGTGATACAGACGCCCACCGCGGTCGAACACCGCGGATGCGATGCCGGCTTCCTTGGCGCGGCCCGCGATCAGCTCGCCGACCGCCTTCGCGCGGACGGTCGGCGAGGCGCCCTTGACTTCGGCGTCCGACGCCGCGACGAGGGTCGCCGCCTGCACGTCGTCGATCAGCTGCGCGTAGATGTGGCGATTGGAGCGATACACCGCCAGACGGGGGCGCGAAGCGCTGCCCGCGATCGTCTTGCGAACGCGGGCGTGGCGCCGCACACGTGCCGTCCGCTTGGACTTCGCATCCATCAGGCGGCACCTCCCTTCGCGGCCTTCCCGGCCTTCTTCCGCACGTACTCGTTCTCGTACCGGATGCCTTTGCCCTTGTAGGGCTCGGGCTTGCGGATCTTCCTGATGTTGGCGGCCGTCTCGCCGACCTGGGCCTTGTCGTTGCCACGGACCACGATCTGGGTTGACGTTGGCACCTCGAACTCGATCCCCTCGGGCTGTTGCACGAGCACGGGGTGGGAGTATCCGACCTGAACCTCCAGATCTTTGCCCTTCAAGGCAGCCCGGTAGCCGACCCCGACGATCGCGAGCCGTTTCTCGAACCCTTCGGTCACGCCCACCACCATGTTGGCGAGCAGCGATCGGGTGAGACCGTGAAGGCCACGGTTGAACCCCTCGTCGTCGGGCCGCTCCACGCGTGCCGTGCCGTCCTCGACCACGATCCGCATGTTGGCGTGCATGACCTGGGTCAAGGACCCGCGCGGCCCGTTCACGGTCACGACGTTGCCTTGGCCGACCATGACCTCGACGCCGCCTGGCAGCTCGATGGGTTGTTTCCCGATCCTGCTCATCGTCTCGCTCGTTCCTCGTCGGTCACCACACGTACGCCAGCACTTCGCCGCCGATGCCCTTGCGGGCCGCATCCCGGTCCGTCATCACGCCGTGCGACGTGCTGACGATCGCGATCCCGAGACCACCCATCACCCGTGGCAGGTCACCGCGTCCGCGGTAGATCCGCCGGCCGGGCTTCGAGACCCGTCGGAGGCCCGTGATCGTCCGCTGCTTGCGCGGCCCGTACTTGAGGCGGATCCGGAAGAGCTGGTGCACGCCCTCGCCCTCGCGCTCGTATCCCGCTACGAAGCCTTCGTGCGCGAGGATGTCGAGCACGGCCTTCGAGAGCTTGGACGTGGGGGCGACCAGATCGTCCTTGTACGCCGTGTTGGCGTTGCGGATCCTCGTCAACAGATCCGCCACGGGGTCCGAGACGTTCGAGGAGAACTTCGTCTTCTTCCGGGTGCTCGCCGGGGTCGTGGTCGTCACCATGAGGCCTTGGTCACCCCCGGAAGCTCACCCAGATGTGCCAGCTCGCGGAAGCAGATCCGGCACAGGAGGTACCGCTTGTAGACCGCCCGAGCCCGGCCGCATCGCTGGCAACGCGTGTAGGCGCGCACCCGGAACTTCGGCTGCTTCCGTTGCTTGTTGATCAGTGCCTTCTTCGCCATCCGTCTCTACCTTCTCCGCTTCCTCAGCTCGCACGTTCCGCGGGTTCACCGGCGAACGGGAATCCGAACGCCGCGAGCAACGCTCGCCCCTCACCGTCGGTCCGCGCGGTCGTGACGATGGTGATGTCCATCCCGCGGACCTTCAACACCTTGTCGTAGTCGACCTCGGGGAAGATCAACTGCTCTGTCACACCGAACGTGTAGTTCCCGTGTCCGTCGAACGAGCCCGGGTCGAGCCCGCGGAAGTCGCGGATCCTCGGCAGCGCGAGCGACACCAGTCGGTCGAGGAACTCCCACATCCGGTCGCCGCGGAGCGTCGCCTTCGCGCCGATCGACATCCCCTCGCGAAGCTTGAACCCGGCGATCGACTTGCGGGCCTTCGTGACCACGGGTTTCTGACCCGTGATGGTGGTCAGATCCTCGAGGGCGGCATCCAGCATACGGCCGTCTTTGATGGCGTCGCCAACGCCCATGTTCACCACGATCTTCTCCAGACGCGGCACCTGCATGAGGTTGGTGAAGCCGAGCTCATCCTTGAGCGCCGCCGCGAGCTCATCGCGGTAGCGGGCCTTGAACCGTGGGACGTACGTCGATTCAGCCATCGGGGAGCTCCGAATCACACTTCCGACACACGCGAACCTTGATCCCGTCCGCGTTGAGCCGGTGGCCGATGCGGGTGGGCTCGTGACAGCTCGGGCAGACGAGCTGGACGTTCGAGATGTCCACGGACATCTCCACATCGATGATGCCACCCTGCTGGAGCTGTTGGCCGGTCCGGGTGCGCTGCGCACCGGTGCGGGAGTGTTTCTTCGCGAGGGCCACGCCGTCGACCATCACGCGACCCTCCAGGGGGAAGACCCGGACCACGCGACCTTCCTTGCCGCGGTCCTTGCCCGAGATCACGCGAACGTTGTCGTCCTTCTTGATGTCGACACCCGGCATGGTTACAGCACCTCCGGAGCAAGAGAGATGATCTTCATGAACCGCTTCTCGCGCAGCTCGCGGGCGACCGGCCCGAAGATGCGCGTGCCGCGGGGGTTCTTCGCGTCCGTCGTCAGGATGACGACCGCGTTGTCGTCGAAACGGATGTAGGAGCCGTCCGGACGCCGACGTTCCTTCGCGGTCCGGACCACCACGGCCTTCACGACCTCGCCCTTCTTCACCGCGCCGTTCGGCAGAGCGTCCTTGACCGTCCCGACGATCACGTCGCCCACTCCGGCGTACCGACGCGCGGAACCGCCCAACACCCGGATGCACAGGACCTCTTTCGCACCCGTGTTGTCGGCGACCTTGCAGCGCGTCTCCTGCTGGATCACGACTACTTCGCCCTCTCGACGACCTCGACAACCCGCCACCGCTTCGTCTTGCTGACGGGACGGGTCTCGGTGATCCGAACCGTGTCGCCGACGTGCGCGTCGTTCTGCTCGTCGTGCGCGGCGAGCTTCGAAGACCGCCTAACCGTCTTGCCGTACAACGGATGTCGGACCTGCCGGTCGATGCGAACGACCACGGTCTTGTCCATGCCATCGGAGACGACCACGCCGACGCGCACCTTCCGCCGGGCACGATCGTTCGCGGTGTCCTTCGTCGTCGTTGGGTCGCTCACTCGCCTTCCTCCCCAGCCACGTCCTCGAGGTCCTGCGCCGCCGCGATCGTGTCGAGCTCCAGCTCGATCTCCCGTTCCCGGAGCACGGTCGCCAAGCGCGCGACGTCATGGCGCAGCTCCTTCAGCCGTGCCGTGTTGTCCAGTTGACCCGTCGCCAGCTGGAAGCGCAGGTTGAAGAGCTCTTCCTTCGCGCTATCGATCCGGACGTACAGCTCGTCGTCCGGGAGTTCGCGGAGCTCGACGGCCTTGCTCGGCATCGGCTACTCCCCCACCCTCGTGATGAACTTGGTCTTGATCGGCAACTTCTGCTGCGCCCGCAGCAT
>Ga0207653_10000044_pt1 | contig 94983 bp, 86 predicted proteins | sample KBSK5251metaG_FD_184341 | JGI IMG/M metagenome (GOLD analysis project Ga0207653, IMG submission 184341) | Corn, switchgrass and miscanthus rhizosphere microbial communities from Kellogg Biological Station, Michigan, USA - KBS K5-25-1 metaG... | ecosystem: Host-associated > Plants > Roots >... | reverse complement strand
AACCGGTCAACAGCAGAATCGCCGCGCCGGCGCTCAAAACGATCGCGACACCGCGCAAAGCCAGCAAGAGATGCCGGCGAGTTCGCAACCGCCGCAGCAGGTTTCGCAGATTATTTCGGTCTGAGTAAATCAACGTCTTAAGAGCATACTCGCGAGAGCTTTTCCAGCCAAATATTTCGACCGCGTTTTCGTCCTCAGATCCCGACTTTCGACTGGAGCGCAACCGTCTCGGTTGCCAACGCTGCAAGCGAGGACGCTTGCGCTCCAGTCAATTTTCACCCAACCACCTTTGCCAGCTTTATCCGCTGGGCCAACAACGATTCCGTGATCAACAGCAGCAGCGCCAAAAACAGCAGCGGCCACCAAACCTTCTGCCGATTTTCAATCTCTTCATTACTGAACTGGCGGTTCGCTTCGCGGCCTTCCACGTTTCCCGATCCTCCGGTGACGCCGGTCATGAAAGCCCCAAAGTCCAGCTTTGTGAAATCGCCTTCAGCCGCGTCCAGATCAACTGCAGCAAAGTCCGGATGCTGCGGGTAACGCAAACGATAAAATCCCGGCTGGCGTCCGGTGATCAGCAAATCACCGTCAGGCGTCAGACGGTTTTCAGTCAATCTCACACCGTCCGGAGAATCAACCGCCGGCGGATCGCCTTTCGATTCTTTGGCAACTCGGAAGGTCTGGCCCAGGCCGTACCATGATCCTTCCTCACGACTGCCGGCGTATCGAATCATCTGATGCACAAACGGCAGATAGAGTGGCGTCAGCGCCAGATCATTCCAGCTCGGTCCTAAAGAGGAAGTGAACAGCAACACGCGGCCCTTGCCGGCATTCGCTTCCACCAACGCCGGGCTGCCGTCTTCAAATCGCGCCAGCACGTTCGCGTTGGATTTCGCGTCCGAACGCAGGTAACCAAATACGCGCGCCGCAGCCAGACGACCACTCTCGCGAAAGATTTCAAAAATCGGATGATCGAACTTAATGTTCGTGAGGGCCAGGCCCTCGCCCGGTTTCGTCTGAACCGCGTCACCCAGGCTTACCGGCAAAATAGTGCGCAGCGGTTCATTGAAACTGTTTGCGTCCGTGTGCGGTCCGGCTGAAACAATGAGCTGACCGCCGGCCTCGACAAATTTTTTCAAACTCTCTGACAGCGCTCCCGACAGCGGACCTGCGTCGTTGAGAATCACCAAAGAGTTTTCCGCAACGCCGGAAGGATCGACGCCGCCGGCGCTCTTCACCGTGAAGCTGAAAGGCAGGGCATCGTTCAAACTCAACGCGCTTTGAAGATAAAAGCTGTCGCTGCGGCCACGCGAAGCGCTTTCAACAATCAAGGCTTTGGCCGGCGCATCGCGTCGAATCGTGAAATAGAATTTGTTGTCGGCAGGAAAGTCCCCGCTCCCGACTTCAACGACGCATCGATTTGCGCCTTCCGTCAAATTGAATCCGGTAAACTCGACGACCTTTGTCTCGCTCGCGTTCAAGCTGACCTCGCGCTTCTCAACAGTCTGATCGTTGATCTGAAAATCAATCGCGAGCCGATCGCGCGGGGTGTCGCCGAAGTTGCCAACCTGTACCGAAAGGTTCTCCAAATACTTTTGCCCAAAGACAAGCCCGTGCGCATCGACTCGAGTAACGGCCACATTCGCCGCGGGATTGTTCCCTCCCACGTCGAACGTCTGGAGTTGAATATCGCTGCTGAGCTTGAAAGTCGCTTTCGCCTGGTTCCAGCCGCTGGCTTGAAAATCTGAGATCAGCACGATTCGCCGAGGACCGGCCGTCTTCAATTCACCGAACAGCGACTCGGCGCCGCGCAGTGCTTGTTCATAATCTGTTCCTTCCCAACTCACGGCCAGGCTTTTTAAGGTCGCATGCAGTCGCGCCTTGTCAGCCGTGAAGCGACTGATCACTTCATAGCGTTTGCCAAAACCGATTAAGGCGAGCCGTTCATCGTTGCGCGCTTCATCGATTATTGTGCCGGCCCTTTGCACCGCCGCGGCAAACATCTGTTCGCGACGCATGCTGAGTGAAGAATCGATCAGAACAACCGTGGCGCCGGCTGAGCCGCTGTCTTTGGCCGCACTGCGCCGGCTGAAAAACGGCCGCGTAAAGGCGATCACGATCAGCAGAATTGCCAGACAACGAAGGATGAGCAGCAAAAGGTTGCGCAGAGTGCGCCGGCGAATCGTGCGCTGCGGCACTTGGCGCACAAAGGTCAGTGCCGGGAATTCGACTTTGCGCGCGCGTGTGCGCCGCACAAGGTGCACCAGTATCGGCGCCGCCACCGCCGCGATGCCTAACCAGAAGAGTGGACTAAGAAACCACATCAGAATTCAAGCCACAGATAAACACAGATTTTCACGGATAGGCTTCTTCATTTCTTAACCTGTGCCAATCTGTGTTCATCTGTGGCCACCGCCGCGATGCCTAACCAGAAGAGTGGGCTAAGAAACCACATCAGAATTCAAGCCACAGATAAACACAGATTTTCACGGATAGGCTTCTTCATTTCTTAATCTGTGCCAATCTGTGTTCATCTGTGGCTGATCACCTACTTCCCAACCCTGCGCGACAAGAACGAAAACAGCGCATGATCCAAAGGCTGATCTGTCGTAATCAATTCATAGTCGACGCGGTTAGCTGCGGCGCACGTGCGCATGCCGTCGATGTGTTCGCGCATCCGCGCGCGATAACCACCCATCACCACGTCCGGCAACACCGGCATTTGCTCGTTCGTTTCTGAATCTTCCAGCAGCAATATTGGATCGTCAAAATCGAAATCGATCTCGTTTTTATCGAGCACCTGGAAAGCCATCAGGTCGTGGCCGCGAAAACGCAGATGCTGAAACGCCGACTGCAAACGATCCGTCTGATCATAAAAATCCGAAATGAGCACGACGATGCCGCGGCGCGTCAAAAGCTCGGCCAATTCGTGCAGAGACTCAGCCAGGCGTGTTTCGCCGCCGGCCTCGAGCAAAGATAGCTGGCCAAAAATCGTGCGCATGTGGCCTGTGCGGCTGCGCGCCGGAACATGCGTGTGGATGTGCTGGTCGAAAGCGACGATGCCCACCGCGTCCTGCTGGCGATTCAAAAGATAAGCCAGCGAGGCGGCCAGAAACTTTGCGTACTGAAGCTTGGAAATCCGCCCTGCCTGCGAGTAACGCATCGACGCGCTGGTATCGATCAAAATATGACATTGCGTGTTTGTGTCGGCGCGATATTTTTTTATGAAGTAACGATCGGTGCGCGCGAGCAGGCGCCAGTCCAGATAGCGCAAGTCGTCGCCGGGATTGTATTGACGATACTCGGTGAACTCAGTCGAAAAACCTGTGAACGGAGAACGATGCAGACCGGACATGAACCCTTCGACGACGGCGCGGGCCAGCAACTCGAGCGAACCAATGCGGGCCAGGACTTCCGGATCGAGAAAGCGTGCCGGGCCGGGTGCGTTGGGCACACCCGAAGCAGGTTGGTCTTTGATTGCCGTGGTTGTCTTTCGGTTCCACCACATAATCAATCTCTCACTCCGTTATAGGACATATAGGTCGCATAGATCCTATAGCTTTGTTCACAATCCGCTCTTCGGCTCGGGCACTATTTCAATCAATTGCTTGATCACCTGATCGGAATCAACCTTTTCCGCCTCAGCCTGAAAATTCAAAAGCACCCGGTGCCGCAGCACCGCCGGCGCAACGGCGCGCACGTCTTCGCAGGAAACGTTGTAACGACCGCGCAGAATTGCTCGCGCCTTTCCGCCCAAAATCAGGAACTGCGAAGCGCGCAGAGACCCGCCCCACGTCACCCACTTATTGACGAAATCCGGAGCCGCCGGAGAGGGACGGCTGGCATTCACGAGACGCACCGCGTATCGGGTGACCGTGTCCGAAGCCGGCACCTGCTTTACCAATCGCTGGAAGGCGTTAATCTCATCCGCGGACATCACCGTTATGAAATGAAGATCCTGGGGCGAGGTCGTTTGCTTCACCACCGAAACTTCCTCTTCTTCCGGCAGATAACCAATCTTCACATTGAACATAAAACGATCGAGCTGCGCCTCGGGCAGCGGATAAGTTCCTTCCATCTCGATCGGGTTCTGCGTGGCCAGCACAAAAAACGGGCGCGGCAGGTCGTAACTTAGTCCCTGCACCGTGACCCGGCCTTCCTGCATGGCTTCGAGCAGTGCGGCCTGGGTCTTGGGCGGCGTGCGATTAATTTCGTCGGCCAGAACGATGTTGGCGAAGAGCGGCCCGCGAATGAATTGCATCGCGCGATGACCGGTGGCGCGATCCTCTTCGATAATCTCAGTTCCGGTGATGTCTGCCGGCATCAAGTCGGGAGTGAACTGAATCCGTTTGAACGAGAGATCGAGCACGCTGGCAACCGTGCGGACCAGCAAGGTCTTTGCCAAACCCGGAACTCCGGTGATGATCGAATGGCCGCCAACAAACAGCGAGAGCAGAACCTGTTCGACTACGTCGTCCTGGCCGATGATTGCTTTTCTGATTTCGCGCAGCAGAGACTCACGCGCGTGACTGAGCTTGTCCAGAAGTTCTTCGTCGTTGATTACCTGTTCGTCAATCGCCATTTGTTGTCCTCAGAAAAAGGATTTGCTAGCCTGAGCCAGAGAAACATAAGCCACAGATAAACACAGATTTTCACAGATAGGCCAACTACCGTTTTCTGATCTGTATACATCTGTGTTCATCAGTGGCTGCTTAGTTCTTCGGCAATCAATATTCACTGTCCCACAATCTTCAGCAACAACTCTTGCGCCTTCTCATAACTCTGCGCGGCTTCCAACGCGCGCAGCACTGCATGCTTCGCCTCAGGCTGCTTTCCTAAAAGATGATAGGCGCTGGCCACATTGTAATTCGCCTCAGACACGTTTGGCGGATCCAAAGCCAGCACGACCTGAAACTCCGACAGCGCTTGCGCGTATTGCTTCTCTTCCAGACTGAGTTCGCCGGCCTGCGCGTGTGTCGCGTACTCAAATGGGCTTACATAGAAACTCAAACGCAGAGCTTCGATAGCGCCGGCCCGATCACCAAGCTTCGCGCGCAAGTTAGCCAAAGATTTGAGCGTCGGCAAACTATTCTCATCGTACTTTACGTGCGCCGCCATTACGTCCGCAGCCTGTTTCCGGTCGCCCTTCTTTTCAAAAATTTCTGCCAGGGCATCATAGGCGTTTCCCTCCCCGGTGTAATAGGGGAACAGTTCAATGGCTCGTCTGAAATGCGCGACCGCATTCTCGATATCGTCATCGGCGCGAAACAGGTGGCCGGCGCGCAGGTGCAGAGCGAAGGTGTCCGAAACCGCGAGCATCTTCACCACGTCTTCTTTCGTTAACGAAGCCGCAAGATTGGATTCCGTCTTGAGAGCTTCCTGCATCGGCCGAGTCTTCGCTTCAACGTACTCTTTGAAAGCTCGATCGAAATCGCTCTCAGTCATCTTCAGAACGCGAGTCAGGATGTCTGCCGTCTGGGCCTTCTCACGATAGAGCGTGAGCATGCGCAGAATCGCATCGAAACCAAACCGATCGACGATGAACTCGCAAACTTGCGAGGCCTGGAAATAAGCAATGCCCAAATCTTCAGGCGTGCGCGGACGTGTGAAGCCACCATCGAGATCGGCAATTTTGTGCCAGCGTCCGGAGACGAACGCTCGCAAAAACATCGGGTTCCAATCGTCGCCCCAACCGGGCCGCGCTTTGCGCTCTTCGTAAACCGACAACCCTTCCGAGAACCAGCGCGGAATCCGATAGTCAGTCATCTGCAAAGTGATCACGTGCGTGTATTCATGCCAAAGCGTGCTGCCCCAATTGAATTCGCCGGTCGGTCGCGCCGACGGGGAATCGGCGGCGATGACCTGGCCGAAGCAAACTCCCAGGGCGCCCAGCCCCGGCAAACCCAGGGTACGCACCGCAAAATCTTCATGATTTGGAAACAGCTCAACGGTGATCGGCCCTTGCGGCGTGAAGTGATATTTCGCCGTGAGCTTCGTCGCGGCTTCATCCAGAAGCTCAGCAGCGTACGGCGTGACCACGTCGCTCTCTTTCGCGTCAGCTTTGATCAAAAACGCTTCATGTTTTGTCTCGCGATAATCTTTCATCGCGTCCAAAAGGTCGAGCGTGTTCTTGGCCCAGACGTTGTAAGGATCACCCTGGAATGATTTCTCGACTGCGGCGCGGCCTTCGGTCATCTGGCCGAGACGCAGCAAGGCCATCCCTAAATCCAAATGCGCGGACCAGAGGCGCGGCGAAAGTTCGATCGCTCGTTTGGCAAAAGCCGCCGCCTGCGAAGTGCGACGAGTCATCGTCGCGTAGTGAGACAGAACGTTATAGATCAGTCCGTAGCGAGGATTGATGGCCAGCGCGGCCGCAACTTCAGGTTCGAAGTCACGATCCTGGAGATAAAGCATCGACGCTTTTACTGCGTGCGCGTCGAGTGAACGAGGATTGATCTTAAAAGCCTTTTCAATGTCGGCCGTCGCCTGGACGTAGTCGCGCTCTTCCAATTCAAGGCCGGCTTTGAAGGTCAACGCTCCGACCAAATTAGGATTGATCTGGAGCGCGCGATCGAGCGCGGCGAACGTTTCCTCGCCGCCTTCGATTCGCTTGTTGCGCGCCACCCCGATCAGTGCGCGCGCGCTGTTGGGATTGACCGCAAGTGCGTCGGCAAGAAACTGGGCCGCGTCACCGTAGTTGTATTTCTCGGTGAAAAGCTCGCCCGCGCTCAGTTGCGCGTCGAGGTACGTAGCGTCAACTGCGATCGCTTCGCGATAAACGTCGTTCGCGTCCTGGAATCTCTCCAGGTGCACCAAAGCTCGCCCAACGGCCGTCAACTCAGGGGCGGTGTCCGGCTGCTTGTCTTTGTAGTGCGCAACCAGCGCTTCAAAAATCGGACGAGCGCGATCCTCCTGCCCGGTGAGTTCGAGGATTTCAGCGCGACGCAGATCGCTCGGCAATTTTTCCGCGGGAGATTTTGCGGCGTCATTTGCGGCGCGCTCAAACTCAGTAATGGCTTCGGCGTAACGGCCGGTTGACGCGAAGACTTCAGCTAATTGATGGCGAACTCCTGCGGCCACAGGCATTTTGAGCAGGAATTTTTTGGCCGCAGCCTCGGCTTCGGAGTAGCGTCCCGTTTCAAGATATGCGCGGAGAAGATTCTTCGCAGTCTCAGCGTCATCGGCGTTTGTCGCCAGCCGCGCCGTCAGCAGTTTAATTGCGCTCTCGTAATCACCTTTCTTCAGTTCGGCGACGCCGGGCTGTTCATCAGGTTGTGTTTGGGCCAGAGCACGAGGAAGGACCAGACAAAGTGTGAGGATTGCGAAGAAAAGAGCGGCCAAAAGAGTCCAACGGCTCCGCCCCTGGGAGCGCGGACGTCCCCGTCCGCATTGAGCGCGAAGCGCGAACAAATCGCCGTTAAGGTCCACAAGGTTAGTTTTTTTCCGGTCTCCCAAATTATCTTCCCTGTTCAAAAGTTCTTGCTCATCTTTGAATCTTGTTCGCGCTTCGCGCTCAATGCGGACGGGGACGTCCGCGCTCCCAGCTTCACTCCTCCGTCGGCGATGCGGCTCCTTGTTTGATCGCGCGATTCACCTTGGCCAATTCAATAAAAAGCTTTTCGAGTTGGGACTCATATTCTGCTTCCGCCAAATCTTTCTTGCGCGCAATCAATTGCCCAATCTCGCCTTCGAGGCGGGTGCGGTCGCGCAAAAGTTTCGCGATCGACGCGTTGCTCGCCGCCTGCTCAACGCTTAGCGAATCGAGATACGTCGCGCGCGCCAGCAATCCATCACCGCCTTCAAGCTTCTGATGGCCGATGCCGTCTCCGTTGTCTTCCAACAGCGCGTGCTCAGTCGCCAGACGCCCGGCACGCGCGTAGAACTCCGCGGTCAGACGATTCGCATAATTGAAAGCCTCGAGCACAGAGATGTGACCATCCTGATCTGCATCTGAATCTGCCGCCAGCATCGCCACGAGCAGGTACTCGGTAAATCTCGTGGCGTTGGTCTCCTGTCCGCTGCGCGTAGCTGTGACGACGATTCGCCCTTTTGCGGCCAGAGGTTTGATGAATTCGCCGCTGGCACTGGCCAGGTTGAAAACAATCACGCGCCGGGTTGGCAGCGAGGTGAGCAAAGTGTTGTAGTCATTCGCAGACAGGTCCGGCCCAACCAAATTGAACTTCGCTTCTTTGTCGAACGACCCGTGGCCAATCAGAAAAACAAAAAGCACGTTGTCAGGATTGAGTTCGGTGCGCAGCGCAGTGAAGACCTTTCTGACTTCTTCGGCAGTGGCGGGCGCGGCTGATGAGTCGGCAGGTTTTTCGGTCAACAGCTTCACCCGATCTTTAGCAAAACCAAACCGTCCCTGTAACGCCGAACGCAGAGACGTGGTCCACTGGTCGAATTGTTTTCCGTATGCAGGCTCGCCGCTGGCGCCGTTGATGATCAGGGCGTACTTGTTGAGATCAGGTTTTGATTCGGGCTTGGTTTGAGAGAAAGCGACCGAGGGCAAAATTGCAACGGCAATCACCGCCAGCCCTGACATTGTTTTGATATGTCGTCGCAAGTTCTTCATCATCTCAGTACGACTCTGTGGTCCTCTGTGCGACCTCTGTGTCTCTGTGGTGAAAATTGATACAGAGAACCACGGAGCTTGCGCAGACACGAACCTCACGCCAATCCTTCCCTCTTTCGCAAAAACCACTCAGCACAGAGCAACCCCATGATCAGAAAAAAGTTAATCGGCATGTCCCACAAATCTTTGGTTACGCGCTCCGAGTAAGGCGTCTTCCGATAAGTCAGATCGTCGAGCAAAGATTGCAGGTCCCCGAGCTGGTAATACTTTCCGCCGGTTTCAGCAGCGATCCGTTTTAGCAAATCGCTATTCTGCGCCGCACTGTAGAACTCGCGATTGAGATCGCTTACCAGCACAGTTGATTTCGCCCCGACTTGTCCGATGCTTGCGCTCGCAGCAATCAGTTCGATGCCGTGCTGGCCCAACTCGTCCGCTTTGAACTCGCCGGTATAAACATTCGCGTCGTTGATGCTGGTGAATTTCAAAGGCACGTCGAGCGTCGCTCCCGATGGCTTCGTAATCCGAGCTGTCGCTCGCGCATCGTTGACCGCGTTGTAATGCTTATCGCGAATATCAGCCACGACGCGCACCGTATCGTCCATCACATAGACGTCCTGTTCAGCGCCCGCTTCAATCTGTCTCGGCGTGCCGCTGACCAGATAGCGCAGCAACTGTCGCCAGAAAGTTTCGTGCGCGTTACTCTTTGAATCCATTCTCATCCGCCAACGCCACGTATCACTTGCCGTAAACGCCAGGGTCTGGCCACGCCCATAGCGTTGCAGCGCGAGCAGCGGCACGGCCGGAGAAGATCCTCCCGCGCGTTTCGCTTCCAGCAAAACCGACGCGCCGGGCTTCACGTTTTTCAAGCCTTCAGAAACTGATATCGGCGGCAAGTCGTTCCAGGTCTTTTGACTGACCGCGCGATCTTCGTTGAGGCGCGTGATCGGATGCGCCTGGCCGGCGCCTGTAAGTTGGGCCTTGTAGATTGGGGCAAACGATTCGCCATCGTCTACTTTCCGGCCTTCGAGCGTGAGCGGAAGCAAGTCTTCAATCAGCGTCCCTTTATATTTTCCGCCGTCAAAAGACAGGCGACCGCCCAACGCCAACATTCCACCACCACGTCGCGAGACGAAAGCCTCGATGTTGCGCAATTGCTCGATCGTAAAGAAGCCGGCCTCGACACTGCCGAGCACCAGACCGTCGTAAGCAAACAGTTCTTCTTCGGTTTTGGGGAAGCCGCTGACCAACTCCTGCTGCGCGCCAATTCCCTGCCGGTAGAATTTGTTTTCACCGGTGCGCTGCAACGACACGAGCGTGACGTTCTTTTCCGTCGGTGTAATTGATTCGCGAATCTTACCGAGTTCCCAGCGCGGCTCGCCCTCGACGTGCAGGATTCGCAAGGGTCCTTCGATCACTTCGACCATCGCTTCCTGCCTGTTGTTTTCGATTGTGACTTCGCCATCAAGCGGTGTGACTTCGACGGTGTAACGACGGAAGCCGGGATTCGAAGGAATAATCTCGAGGCTGACAGCCTGCGTGTCATTGCCGCGCAGGTTGAACTCCTCGGTTTTAATCGCGCGTCCGTCTTCGCGGACGCTCATCAAAACTTTCGTCGCGCCGTATCCACTCAAGCTGACAAACGCTTCGATGTTCGCTCGGGAACCAACCAGCACTCGGCGCGGCAAAGTCATCCGCGTTAATTCGGCGTCGAGAGGTCGCGCCGTGTCACCCACTCCGATGGTAAAGACCGGAACATCGCGCGCGCGCAACTCTCTCAGCGTGGCGCTGAGGTCGCGCGACACATTCGATGCTCCATCAGTCGCGAGCACGATTGCGGAAAGCGGCATGCCCGACGATCGCTTCGCGATTTCATCCAGCGCGCCGGTAACGTCCGTCGTGCGACCCTCGCCATAAAGAGTGTTGCCGTCGGACACGCCAACCACCTCGCCGGAAAAACCGTAAAGGTTGGTCTTGAACTTTTCTTCGAGGCGAGAGATGAAAGAACTCTTACCCGCAGCCGGCGGCGCGAGAAGCATCTGCTTCGCATAGTCCAGACGGGTCGCGCGACCTGGCGTGTCCTGAAGTTTCATGCTCAGCGAGTCATCAATTGCCAGCGCAACATAACTGCTGCGCGGCACAACCGATGAAACCACGACTACCGGCTTCAGCAACATGAAGATCACCAGCGCAATCAAAGCGGTGCGGAGTGTCGCCAGAATGACGGTCGTGCGTCTGGTGATACGAAAACGCGGCCGGACATAAACGAAGTAGATAAAGACGCCGACGAGGATTGCCAGCAGGATGAGCAGCCAGACCCTTGGGCGCACGTCGAAACCAAACTGGCCGTTAGTAAAAACGGCCCGCTCGTGTCCGAACAGCAACCGCGCGAGTGTCCCCATGACGTTAAAGATCGAGCATTATACCGGACGCCGCCCTCGACAATTGTTAATTAATGCAAAGACTTCGGTCTACGGACTAATGGTTGCTAAGACGCGGCTCAGGCTCTCTGAGTTACCTGAGGTCGCCAAGCATTTCAATCCAAAAAATTGTACTCAGGTACAGCGAGTTAATATGAACCACATTGAGTCGCCATCAAAGTGGTTAAGGGGAGGGTGGGTAGATACAACAAAAGTTGGCGGTTGACTGGAGCGCAACCGTCTCGGTTGCCAGGCAATGCAAGCGAGGACGCTTGCGCTCCAGTCGACTCAATCGTTGCGACCCTTAGCTCGTGCTTCCTGTGTCAGACGCAAAAACACCTCCTCAAGAGATTCGCGCTGGGGCGAAATCTCTCTCACGCTAAAGCCATGCTCAACCAGCAGCGCGTTCACCAGCGGAATCTGTTCGTCAGTCATCTTCACGTGGAGAGATTCATCGCCATTGCGACTTAAGGAAAGCTCCGGGTCCCGGGACAGCAGCTCGTATGCTTCGGTTAAGCGATCGACCCTAACCCTGATCCACGTGTCCTTCGCGATCAAATCCTCAACCGCGCCCTGGTAAATGAGACGGCCTTCTTCAATGATCGCCACGCGGTTGCAGATTTGCTCGACCTCATGAAGCAGATGACTCGAAAGCATCACGGTCAAACCAAGTTCATCGCGCAGCCGGCGAATCAACGCCCGGGTCTCGCTGAGTCCCTGCGGATCGAGTCCGTCAGTCGGCTCATCCAGAATTACAAATTCAGGATTCGGCAGCAGCGCCTGGGCGATCCCAAGACGTTGCCGCATTCCGTGTGAATAGACGCGCACCTGATCCTGAGCGCGTTCACGCAAGCCAACGATCTCGAGCACCATTTCAATGCGTTGTCGATCCGCGCCGCCGGACATGGCGGCCAGCATTCGCAGGTTCTGACGTCCGGAGAAATTCTCATAGAAAGCCGGCGCTTCTATGATCGCGCCGACGCGCTTCAAAGCGCGCAACGGTTTGCGAGACATGTCGTGACCAAGAACACTCACGCGTCCCGACGTGGGCCGAACCAGACCCAGCGCCATGCGAATGGTCGTGGATTTTCCCGCGCCGTTCTGACCAAGAAAACCGAAGATGTCACCACGCTCAACTGTAAGCGACAGCCCGTCCACGACCACGCGTCGCCGGTACTTCTTAGTCAACTGATCAGTTTGTAAAACCACCTGCGTCATAAGAAATTAGAAAGTGGCACGGGCGTCCCGCCCGTGAGTATCACGCGCAAGATGCCCGTGCCACCTCACAGCACCACCTCGATCAACAACGGCCAATGATCCATTTGGCCGACTCCGGCATTGCGCAGGACTTCCGCCCGGCGCAGCAAAACTTTTTCCGCCGGCCCGAAAAGATAATCGATGCGCCGATCGTTAGCCGCAGTCTCTCTGGCATCGCGGCCCAGGTCGCGAAAGTACTTCAGCGCGTAACTGTACGCCTCGCTATCATTCTTCACGTTGTCCGAATACAGATGTGATTCGTCCTTCGGGTTCAACTCGAAATTGAAATCGCCGCCGATGATAACTATCGATCCTTTTGGCCGATTGCGCGCCCAGTCCACCACCTCGCCGGTAAACACGCGCCGGCGCGCGGCGCTGAAGGCATCTGCATGCGCGCTGACAAAAACGATTTCCGGCGATTGCGGCTGCGGATGAAACGACGCGGCGATCGCGTACTTGCCGTCCGCCGGCAATTGATCAAAACGAGCATCACGATTTTTGACCAGCACTGCGTCGATGCGATCAGAGTTTCCCGCCAGCGCGACTGCTCCTTTGTAGCGACCCTTCAGATGGCCGAGCAAAGTCTTGAGCTGATCGGCTCCGGTCAACTCCTGCAAAGCGACGGCGTCCGGATCGTTACTCAAAATCGTTTGAGCGATCGCTTGCAGGTCCTTCGTGTGAGCACGGCTGTCGTCTTCGAGTTCAGCATAACCAATATTCCAGGTGATCAGACGCAGGTGCGGACCATCGCGCGCGCCGGCGGCCAGCAGCGCCCGTTGTCGCGATGGATCAAACCGAGCGGCGACGCCGATCATCACTCCGCAAAGAACAATCAATAGAACCTTGGCCCACATTTCAGTCTTACTTAAAAAACGTCAAAGCATTCGGCACGAACGGTAGCGCATACGCCGAGTGGCGTCTTCGGCGTTTCTCTGTGTCTCTGTGATTCCTCCGTGTCTCTGTGGTGGAGTTTTCCTTCTATAGGATTCACCACAGAGTCACTGAGTCCCACTGAGACACAGAGAAAAACTAACTCGAGTCGAAGCCCCACATCTTCAGGTAGTGATGTCCTTTCGATCGAAGATGAATACCGCGACCAGCAGAATGCCGAAGATGTATGCGCCGCAGATGCTTCCATAGCGTCCAAAACTTTGCCAGGGGATCTCAGGCTTGAACACATCGCGCCAAAAATCCATGTCGGTCGTGAAAAAATACGGTCGCAGGTGCTCAAAGAACTCAACGCGGCCGACTATGAGGAAGACCAGGTACAAAGCCAGCGTCGCCACGGTCGCAGTGGACGGATTATCGAAGATCACGGAAAAGAGCATGGCGACCGCGGCAATCACCAGCAGCGACCACGTTCCCGACAAGCTGGCGCACGCGAAACGCCAGAGGGCTTCATCACGCAAGAGCTTGCCCGGTTCATCAACGAGATTCAGCGCGCCCGGATACAGTTGCAGATCGCCCCAACCCACGAAGAACAAACCGACCAGCAAATTCAGACCGATAAAGAAAGCCACCAACAAGTAAGTGTAGAAAGCTACGACCAGGAATTTCGAGAGTAGCAGCGAAACGCGAGAGATTGGCCGGACACAGATCATGCGCAGCGTGCCACTCTGTCGTTCGCCGGCGATCTGCCCGCCGGCAGTCATCGCCACAAAGATCGGGATCAGCAAGCTGAAAGAAAACATTACTGAGTAAAGCGCGAAGGTCAGCCCGTTGAAATAACTCTTCGATTCGTAGGTGTATTTAAATTGCGAGGTTGCTCCTTCCCCGGCCTTTTTCTCGGCGTAGGTGTAAAACCCCCAGAGCATCAGCACTACGAAGCTGGTCAAAGCGATGAACGAGAGAGCGAAACTGCGCGAGCGGACGAGTTTCAGGACTTCGAGTCTAACTTGTGTGAACATGTTTCCTAATGCTCGTTCTTCGTGTAACGCAAACTGTCAGTTTGCGATCAGTGAAAGCAGCGCAAACTAACAGTTTGCGTTACACAATCTTTCCGTGACAGGCGGGCGAGGTAACAGTAACCCTATGAAAACCTCAAGGAACGAGGGGCAGCCACGAACACTCTCTGTGGTCAGCCACAAGGGTCAGGTTTGAGACTAATGGCGGCAGGTGTCGGGCTTTGGACTGGCACGTTTTTCTCATTCACAACTCGGTGGTCAACGCGTGCACACCGCAATGGCTCCGCCACTCTGATGCGCGGCAAGTCTTCGACTTGCCGGCCGCGAACCTTTCTTCTAAAGGGTCTTCGACCCGCCATGGTCATAGACCCTTAAATTAGATGGGCAATTAACGGCAAGTCACAGACTTGCCGCGCATCAACGTGGCGAAGCCCAAGTATGAAGGACTCATTCTCTCACCGTTTGGCGACGATCAATGGCCGGACCTCCGATTCGCGCCGGTAAAAGACTCTTGGCGTCTGGGTCAGCCGCCGTTCCGAATCCGCAACGCGCGCTTCGCTTGCGACGAACGTAAGGTTGAGGCCAATGTCACGCGACTGCTTCATTTTCTCGAGTTGCATGTTGGGCACGCGACGGCTCGCATAGTCGAACCATTCACGCACTGAAACTTCGCCGTCTTTGGGATCGCTGTCGGCCGCGTCCTGCTTCAGTCCTTCCTCGACGAGCGCGTACGTCAGGAAACCATGGCCCAGTTGCGTCGCCTCCTGGGCCGCCTGATAACTCTGAGCCGCAGTCAGGATGTACATCCCTTTCTCGTAAGCGAGTTGCGCCAACCCCTTTGAGTTCATCGGACCGCGCCGCCGTTCCTCGGCTTCCAGCGCCTGACCGGAATTGCAGGCATCGATAACCATCAGAAATTTGTCCGCATCGATTCCTTCAACCGTCCGCTCCAACTCTTCGTCCGAGATCCCGTGTTCGAGAATCATTTGCAAACCGGCTGCGTCCAGCGCGGTTCGCTCTCCCTGGTAGCCCAGGTCGTGCGGCAATAAATAAAAGCGTTGTCCCTGAGCCGTACCGTGCCCGGCGAAATAGATGAAGACGACGTCCTCCGGCTGAGTGCGTTTCAGTTTTTCGAACGCCGGCGCCGCATCGCCGGTTGGGGCGTCCTCGGTTCCGGCGAGCCGTCGCAGTGCCCTGATGATGTTTGCTTTCGTTGCCTGCTCGTTCAGCAAGGGTACGACTTCAATAGTCTGGTAGTTCGCCAGCTGCTGCTGTGCGTTCCGGACCTCTGCGCCAAACGCTGTTGCGTCGGCGACTGCGTACTTAAGATTGTATTGGGTGTTTGAATAAGTGTTGACCCCGATCGCCAGAAGGTAAGCGGTGCCGGGCCGCTTCAGAGTGGCCGCGCCGACGACACTCAGCTCGGCATCTTTGCTCTTAACGTTGTCGTGATTGAAAGCGTAAGCGGTCAGACGGTTCTCTCCCGCGACCATTGTGATGTTGGTTTCCAGCAGAGTAGTCGTTTGGCCTTTGAGCACATCGCCGCGCCAGACTTTTACCAGCGAGCCGTTACGAAATAAACGTACATCGCGCGCGCCGCTTCCGGCTTGATGATCTTTGTCGGCCGGCTGCTCAGCAACTTCAATTCTTACCGTCAGGTTGCGCTCTGACGTACTTCCGCTCTGCTGCGAAAATCTTAAATCGGGTTGGCGGCGATCAAGCTGCGAAATGTTTTTCGGAGCGTGAGGTTTTTTCCCGGACATGATCTCACCCAGCAACCCGGGATAGTAGAACTCGTTGAAATAGGTCTCTGCCGGCATCACATCAAATGTGTTACCGCCAAACCGCCAAAGAATTTGCTTCCATGCAGCGGGCGATCCGTCGAACAACCCGTCAGGAGTGACCACCAACCAATCGCTGCTGCGACTGTTGAGAGCGCCGCTGAGATTCACCAGCGTGGCGAGTTGGTCGCCGGACGCGGCGTCCCAAATGTACTTGTCGTTGTTCTCGCCGAGCGCCACCAGAAAGCGACCGTCAGGACTGAAGCTGAGAGAGACTATCCGTCCCGCATGCGGCATTGTGCGAATCGCTTTGCCCGACGCAACTTCAACAATATCGATCTTATTCGCGAATCCCGCAGCCAACAGATGCTCGTCCGCGCTTAGACAGAGAGTTGTCACCGCTCCACTTTGCTCGTCATCGTTAATCTGAAGCGTGCTGACCCTGCGCCCCGTTTCCGCTTCATAAATAAGTATTGAGCGTTCTTTCTTTTCGTAACCGGTCATTGCCAGCAGCTTGCTGTCGAAACTGAAACCTGCCGCCGGAACGATGCCCATTTCGGAAGCCTTGCCGCCGTCCAACTCTCGCAGACGCTTGTCCGAAGGACCGTCGTAGAGATCTATTCTCTGTTTGTAGACATCTTTGTAGCCATTGGTAAACGGGTTCAGCAGCGAGCCGGCCGACGGATCGTAGAAGTCTTTCATTGGGAAAAAGGGGGCTTCGCGGAAGCGGCCGTCCGGACTGAAGAAAGGCTTGCCACGGTCACGCAGCGACGCATCGCTGTTGCCACGCACGAGGGTTCCCGCCGTCGTATCCCACGACTCTGTAGTCAGATTCTTCAAAAGCACGTGACTGGAAATCAGGAAGCGACCGTCGGGGCTGAAACTCACGGCGCCACCAGTCTGAAGTTTCTCACTGGAAACACTTGCCATCGCTTCGACCGCCTCGATGATTTGTTCGGGCGTTGTGATATCGCGCTTCTGCAGCATAGCCATCGTTTTAGGATCGACGGCTTTGATGAATGCCGCTTGCTCGGCTCGATCGGCGGCGTCGGTTGTTCCGGTTTGCAGAGTGCGGGATTCGTGTCCGGTTGCTGACTCAATAATTCTGATTGCCTTCGCGCCGGCGGCGACCGCCGCAATCAGGCTGCCGTCGCGATTGAAGCTGATCACTCTGACGCCTTCACTTGTTTTTAGCTCGCGGATCAATTGACCCGTTGCGGCATCCCACAACTTCATCGCGGCGTCAGCGCTACCATCGGTCGCCGTCAGCAGGAATCGTCCATCGAGACTGAACTGCACTCGCTGCGGCGTCTTGCTGGTTCCGGTATTGACGCTATAGAGCTCGCGGCCCGTAGTCGCTTCCTGGACCGCAACCGTCTCGTTGGTTTTCGAGAAAGCGACCAGACGCGCATCCGCGCTGAACGCGAGGCTTGAGTTCTCCGCTTCGGGGATCGCCTTGAATTGCAGTTCGCGCAGCTCGCGCCCGCTTTGCGCGTCATAGAGTTTTACCGCTTTGTCAGGTTGTCCGACCCCGGCCAGTTGCCCATTCGCACTGACGGCAATTTTCGACGCCGACATTTTGAAATTCTTTTGGCGTTGCAGCTCTTGTTTGCGTTCTTTGTCACCACCACCAAATACCGAAAACGAGGGAATTGAGTTGAGCTTCTCCATTCCGCTCTTTCCATATTGTGTTTTTTGCGAACGCAACTCGGTGCCGGCCGCGACGTCCCAGACTTTGACTGCATCGCCGCCCACACTCGTTAGCGAGCGACTGTCGTTGCTGAAAGCGACAGCGGCGACGGGCAGCTCGTGGCCACGCAGGACCTGCAACTGTTGGCCTGTCTGAACGCTCCAGATCCTTACGGTATTGTCTGCCGATCCGCCGATCACGCCGCCTTGAGTGAAGGTCCCCAAATCTCTCTCGTCATTAATATCTCCGCTTCCCGAAGCCAGGAGTTTTCCATCCGGGCTGACGGCGAGGGCATTAACGTTGCTCGTGTGACCATAGAGCGTTCGGAGAATATTCCCATTCGCAAGATCCCAAATCTTTATGACGTTGTCTTTTCCGCCCGAGGCCAGCCAACGATTGTCAGGGCTGAAGGCGACTGTGTTCGCGGATTTTGTGTGTCCGGATTGGAGGACCAACTCAGGCTTGTCGCCGGGCGCGACGCGTGTCATGGATGCAGGAGTCGGACTGGGACTGGGCGCAACTCCGAGCCCTCGTTTCTCCTGATCTTTCGATTGCGCAAGGCCGCCGACGGGCGTGCAGATTACTGACAGCAAGAGTATCAGCGATGATATTTGTCGCCGCAGCGACCGTGAGAACAGCGTCCGGTCTACAGACTCGTCGTTTGTTGGCGGGCTAGTGCGAACCATTAGCTTCTCCTAAACGGAACATGGAATTCGCGATGGAATGTGCTGCCACCCTGGGTTTGGACAAAAGATGCAGGAGAGATTGATGTCCGACAAGCTTTAGTCCGGCCCGCTCCTTACCTCGTCCTGGGAACGCGGACGCCTTGGTCCGCACCGAGCGTGCGGCGCGAGTCGCTTGTTGCTCTGTCGCGGTGCAGGCTCAGACGGACCCGCTTCGGCCTTTGATCAGCCGGTAGATCGCCAGCAGGATGATTGCCCCAATAACCGCCAGCACGAGGCTCATCAGGAATCCTGGCTTTGTTAAGTCGCTGACATCACCGCGACCACCGGTACCATATCCGAGTAAGTAGTGCGCGATGAATCCACCCAGAAGCGATCCAGCAATGCCGATCAGAATGGTGACTATGCAGCCACCGGGATCTCTGCCCGGCATGATCATCTTGGCAATTACTCCTGCGATTAACCCAAAAACAATCCATCCAAGAATCGCAAACATTTCGTTAGTCCTTTCCTGTGATCCAAGTAAGCCCCCATATTCAGCCGCGACGCGGATTGGAATAAGACCTATCAGCGTGAATCTGGAGCTATTATAGATAATGCGTGAGCGTAGCATGATGAGCCACAGATGAACATGGGTTGACCCAGGTGGGATTGAGATTTATCTGCGTACCTGTGGCTCGATCTTTTCGCGCTGCCGGATTCCTCTTTGTCTCTCTCAACGCATCCGAAGCCGAACATCAGTCAACCCTCCAAGTCCGGAAGTTCCAAAATCGCGCAAAGTCGCTACTGGAACGGATGGAATATGAGTTGATGATTTGCGGTAGGTTGTTGAAAAGAAATGGCGGAGGGGACAGGAGTCGAACCTGCATAGCCTTGCGGCCGGCGGTTTTCAAGACCGCTGCAATACCATTATGCGACCCCTCCGCAACCTGGCAGTCAGTGAACTATATCGCAGGGTCTTTCAAACGCTCAACTGAATTCAGTGTCAGAAGTCCGACCGTCAGGGAGGGCACCTACAAACAGCAAGAGTTAGTAATCAACCAGAGCGCGCTTGATTCAGGGACGCCGGAGGCGTGCGTACCGAGTTGCCCTCCCTCACGGTCGGGCTTCTGACATGCAAGTTCGCCCAACCCCGTCGTTCTTCCAGTGTGTTAGATGAATCGAAATCTGAGGAGACGCCAATTACCATGAAGACTTTTACCCGGCCGGCGCGCAATTTCGCGCTCACTTTTGCATCTTCCTTCATTTCTGCGGTCATCGCTTTGACGATCATTTCGCTGCTCGCCGCCAGCGGTGGCCGATCGACCACCAGCGCCTCGGCGCCCCCTTCAGCCGGATTTAAGACCGCGAAAAAAACTATGCGCTCGTTCGGCTCGGAAGAAGAGCTGAAGGCTTATCTCCGCAAGCTGGCCGAAGAACGGAAGCGCGATCAAAGACGCGCCGAAGCAGCAGATTCAGTGGCCGCACCCGCCCCGGCGGCAAATCAGGCCGCAGCCACGGGTCTTGCCAAAGCCGGCGAGGCTGGTAAAGACGAATCAATCACCAACACCCAACACGCCGGCGTCGATGAAGGCGGCATCGTCAAATTGCACGGCGATCACCTGGTCGTCTTGAGACGTGGGAGGTTGTTCACGGTAGCGATCGGCGACAACTCGCTCAAACCGATTTCCGTGGCTGACGCGTTCGGGCCGGACATCGATCCGCAGGGCACCTGGTACGACGAGATGCTCGTCTCTACCGACACCGTCGCGGTGATCGGTTACAGCTATCAACGCGGGGGAACGGAAGTTGGGCTCTTCAAGATCGATCGCGCCGGCAATCTTTCTTTTCGATCGACCTATCATCTTCGTTCAAACGATTACTATTCGTCGCGCAACTATGCGAGCCGTTTGATCGGCAACAAGCTGATCTTCTACACGCCGCTTTATCTGAACCCGTACAACAACGATCCGTTTGCGCAGTTTCCGGCGGTGCGGAAGTGGCATAAAGGCGCAACTGCGAACGAATTTCAAATGATCGTTTCGGCGCCGCGAGTCTATGTGCCCGAGCGCAAACTGAATTCGAATTACGGGTTGGCGTTGCATACGGTGACCGTTTGCGACCTGGCTAACGAAGGATTCAAATGCGACGCGACCGCAGTGCTCGGCGCGCCCGGACGTGTGTTCTATGTTTCGCCCGAATCGGTTTACGTTTGGACAACTGATTTCTCAGCTTATGGTCAGCGCAGTAGCCAGCGATCGATGCTTTATCGGATGCCGCTCGATGGATCAGCGCCCAGCGCCATCGGTGTTTCGGGTAGTCCGGTCGATCAGTTCTCGTTCCTCGAGAGCGAAGACAAACACCTGAACGTGCTGGTGCGCTCAGACGGTTCAGGTGACGGCATGTGGGCCGCCGAAGTTGCCGCCGGTGATGTTGCGATGATGCGGGTGCCGCTTTCACTCTTTAACGACGGCACCGATAGCGCGTCGTCCTGGGCTTATCATCCGCTGCCAAAACCCGCGGGCTACACTTTCCAGAATCGTTTCGTAGGCGAATACCTGCTTTATGGAACCGGCAGCGGGTGGGGCGCGCCGCAGAATAAGAACCAGGCAAGCCTCTATGCGGTGCGTTGGACCGATGGCGACACGAGCGAGCTGACGGTGAATCATGGCGTCGACCGCATCGAAGCTCTCGGCTCTGACGCGATTGTCGTCGGCACGAATGGAAAAGACTTGCACTTCACGGCGGTTCGTCTGGGCAAGTCGCCGGAAGTTGCGGACGAATATGTTCGCAAGGATGCATCGCAGGGCGAACTGCGCAGCCAGGGATTTTTCTACAAGCCTGATGGACCGGATTCAGGAGTGCTCGGTCTGCCGATTAGCGTGGCCGGCCGTCCCGGCTATCGCCATTTGTTTGAAGGCTCGGCGGCGATTCTTTTCCTGCGGAACGAGTCACTTCATTTCGAAGAGCTAGGCGAACTCGGCGCGCAATCAGAAAAAGCTGTGGATGATTCGTGTCGCGCCTCGTGCGTTGATTGGTACGGAAATTCGCGACCAATCTTCGTGCGCGGTCGAGTGCTGGCATTGCTCGGTTACGAGATTGTCGAAGGCAATTTCAGTAATGGCCGGATGCAGGAAATGCGCCGCATCAATTACGCGCCGCAGCGAGCGATGGCGACGAGAAGCGAATAAGCGAAAATCAGTGGCACAGACTTCAGTCTGTGATCGCCAGGGCAAGAATCAATCACAGACTAGAGTCTGTGCCGCACGGGCCAGCTCGTTGAATCGGGCTGGCCTTTTTTTCCACCCGAGGAGCGGCGAATTTTTTGGCCGCGGAGCGGCGGAAGATCTGTAGCCCACGGCGTGAGCCGTGGGTCGACACCATGATTGATACAAGAGCCGCGGAGCAGCGTAACATGACGGCGACAACAATGTGTTTTCGCCCCTCCGGGCTGCTTGGTTCCAGCTTCCCCTGATCCCACGCTCACGCCGTGGGGCTACAGATCTTTCGCCACTCCGCGGCTGAACCAGAAGTATCCATAAACCGCGAATACTCATTTTCGGTTTGAGCAAACTCGGAGTACCATCTCGCCAAAAATGATCGATCGCACTGAATGGATCAAGCGGCAATTCGCTTTCGAGTTACCGCTGGGAATGTACGGAAACGTCGTCGAGCGCGTGCGCGGCACTCCGGCGCGACTGGAAGATCTGACGCGGGGATTGTCTCGCGAAATTATGACGCGTCGAGCCGGCGATAAGTGGTCAATTCAGGAGCAAGCCGGCCACCTCCTCGACCTTGAGCCGCTGGGGATGACACGGCTTAACGATTTCGAGGCCGGTCGCGACCCGCTCACGGCCGCCGACATGGCGAACCAAAAAACCTACGAAGCGAATCACAACGCCAGAACGATCGAAAGCATCCTGTCCGCATTTCGGAAAGAAAGAATGGAGTTCGTCGAGCGGCTTGATGCCTACGATGAACCCTTTGTGCAGCGCACCGCGTTGCATCCGCGACTGAAGATGAGAATTCGAGTCATCGATCTGGTTTTATTCATCGCCGAGCACGACGATCATCATCTCGCGCGGATTTCGGAATTAGAGAGGTTGTTTGGAGTATCCGGGTGAAACGAGCGATCCGGTTAGCTTTAATGAATTTGCCGGTTGAGATAGAATCCACGCCTAAGTTTACCCTTTCAAAACCCATTAACTGATCGCTTCTGCCAGGGAGGACTATCATGACGAACAAACATCATTTGGCGATTCTCGGACTGTTGGCGTTGGTCGCGTTGAGCGTCGGCATCTCGTACCGCCCAGCGAAGGTGTCAGCGCAAAACAGCTCGCACGATCCGACGTGGTGGAGCAAATATGAATTCATCCGCGACAACGGCGGCGACGCTGCTCCGCTAAGCACTTCCTCAACCGCGGTAGGCAGCAACGTCGACGTCTCAAACGAATGCGGTCCGCAAAGCGAGACCTTCATTACGATCAATCAAAACAAACCGAAGATTCTCGCAGGCGGTTCGAATGAAATCTTCCGTCTGCCAATGCGCGGATATTACTCAACCAACGGCGGCGGCAGTTGGGGCGGCGTGGATTTGCCTCTGCCACCGGCCAAAGGTAACGGAACTGATTTTGGATCAGATCCCACGTTGGCTTTCGATACGCAAGGTAACGTCTTTTACGGTTACATCGTCGTTATCTTTGGCAATGGAAACGGAATCAACGGAACCGAAATGGCGGTCGCCAAATCGACGGACGGCGGCAAGACCTACCCTTCCGTCAACTTCTTTTCATTTGAAAACGGGACCAATCACTTCAACGACAAACCGATGATTACCGCCGACACGAATGCCGGCAGTGCTCTGCGAGACAATGTGTATATCGCCTGGGACGCAGCGTCGGGCGGATCAATCGGCGGCGGAGTGCGAGTGGCAACGTCATCCGATCATGGCGCGAGCTTTTCGGTTACTCGAGCCGACGATCCTTCGGGCCCGGGGCGTTCGATCGGCGCCTCGCCGGCAGTGGGACCGAACGGAGAACTCTATGTAGCCTGGAACGACTATGTCGCAAACGCGATCGTTTTCAATCGATCATTTGACGGCGGCCGCAGTTGGGGCGTTCCGAATATAGTTTCCCCGAAAACGCTGCCGTTTGATATCGCGATTCCAGCCGAATCGTTTCGCGGTGCGCTGGTCTATCCGTCACTCGGTGTCGATGTGTCCAACGGTCCCCATCGCGGGCGAATCTACTGCTCGTGGATGGATCTGACGGTGGCGAACGTCACGGATATCTTCATTTCGTATTCGGACAACAATGGCGCGACCTGGTCGACGCCAACTCGCGTTACCGATCAATTTACTTTTCCAGTCGATCGCTTTAATCACTGGATGTCGATCGATCCGACCAACGGCGATGTGAACGTCGCGTTCTATGACACGCGCAACGACACTACCGGCGCGCGTTTTCAAACCGACTACTACCTTGCCCGTTCGACCAACGGCGGCGTGAGTTTTCCGGCCGCGGACGTTCGCGTCAGCACCGTTAGTTCAAACGAGCACGATTGCAACGGGATCTTTCCCTGCGATGGAATCAACTACGGCAACCAGCAAGGCGATTATGAAGGACTGGTCTCATTCAACGGCACTTCGTATCCAATCTGGACCGACAGCCGCAAACAACTCGCCCCATCGAGCGGCTGCCGCCGGCCACTTCTAATGGAGGAAGTTTTTTCGGCGGTGGTAAAGTGATTCGCCAATCGCTAAGGAGAGTAAGTAACAGCTAAGAGGTTAGACTAACATCAGAAACCGAATTCAAGTGACGATCGAGGATTCGCTGTTAGCTGAGGTGCAGCAGGTAACCTACGCTCTGCAAATCACGACATCTGATTTCATCAAGGTTGCCTTGGAAAGGGCCGTGCGACAACGCGAGATCATCGCCAAAGAACGACAGCACGCCGAAGCATATTCGAAACATCCACAGCTGGCCGAAGAAATTGAGGAATGGCAAGATGAGCAGTACTGGAACGAGTGATGAAACAGGGCGACGTTTATTGGTACACCTTCCGCTACCGGATAAGCGACGCGACTCGCAATTCCTCGATCCTCAATGAAAACCACTCATTATTTTCAGGCGATGCTTAACCGGCCCGATCGGGCTATGATTCGATTTGAGTGGATTCAGCGCGTTATCGATCATCCAGTAAAGGAGACTATCCAGAAGGACGGTCGCATTCGCCGTTGGGCGCCCATATCTGAAATGGGCGGCAAATATTTGCGAGTGATATTGCTTCCTGATCGCGAAACAGTTCACAACGCTTTCTTTGATCGGTCATTTAAACTATGAACATCAAATATTTTCAGGACACAGACACGCTTTACATTGAGTTCAAGGCAGCCGAAGTCGCTGAATCGAAGGATTTGGACGAGAACACTGTTTTGGATCTCGACCAGAGCGGCAACATTTGCGGCATCACAGTCGAGCACGCCAGTCAGCGTGCGGACATTCCGAGATTTTCGTATGAACAGGTTGCAGCATAGCAATTGCTATCGGATTGATATGTTCAATGACTCCCGAAAACAATGAACTCGATGAGCTAGGCCGTACTTGGGCGGAAAATCCAGATGTAATACGTCAATTCATCGACGTCCGTCCACAGTACGAACAACTGTGCAGCGAGATCGCTTACATATTGGAGAAGTGCCTGCGAGAGCAGGGGATCGAGTTTTCCGCCGTGACTCACAAGAAGCTAGGCGCAACCGAGTCGCATGTCCCACATATATTTTCGAGAGTTAATGAATTTGGATACAAGACGCTTTCAGAACTTAATAGAATCGTCGACCGATCCGAGAAGGCCAGATCCGCAATGGGTGCCGAGGTTCCAGCAGCTGGCGAGATGGTGTTGGCAATGGCGTTCCTAAACCCCGACTATCGAAAGCGTGCTTATTTTGGCGAAACAACAAGTAAGAAGTTGAGGGAGCACGAGCACCTTATAGAACCTGAGGAAGAGTAATGTCGTCATATCCCGGCCCTTCACGCATACATCTCTCAGCCTTCCCGCCCAAGGATCGCTGGGATGATTGGACTGAGCTTGATTCGCAGGCCTGGCCTCATCGCAAGGAGCGGCATTATCAACTCGTGCCGACGACCTGCTTCAATTGCGAGTCAGCGTGCGGGCTGCTCGCTTACATCGACAAGGACACAAATCAGATTCAGAAGTTCGAGGGCAATCCGGAGAATCCCGGCAGCCGTGGACGCAATTGCGCTAAAGGTCCGGCGACGCTCAATCAAGTTACCGACCCCGATCGAATTCTTTATCCATTGAAGCGCGCCGGCAAACGCGGCGAGGGAAAATGGGAACGTGTCAGTTGGGATCAAGTGTTGGACGATCTTGCTTCTCGCATTCGCAAAGCGATCGTTGAAGATCGTCGTCAGGAGATCATGTATCACGTCGGGCGTCCCGGCGAAGATGGGTTCACGGAAAGGATCCTCGCCGCCTGGGGTGTTGACGGTCACAACTCGCACACGAACATTTGCTCTTCCGGCGCGCGCGAAGGTTATCAATTGTGGATGGGACTCGATCGTCCGAGCCCGGATCACTCAAACGCGAAAGTGATTCTGCTGATCAGCGCGCACCTCGAATCAGGTCATTACTTCAACCCACACGCGCAGCGCGTGATCGACGGCAAGGCCAGCGGCGCGAAGTTGATAGTAATGGACACCCGGCTGTCGAACACGGCGACGCACGCCGATGTTTTCATCGCACCTTACCCCGGATCAGAAGCTGCGATTCTTTTATCAATTGCTAACTACCTGATTCAGAACAATCTTTACAATCGAGAGTTTGTGCGGCGTTGGTGGAACTGGCAGGAATATTTAGAGCCGAAGTCAGAGGTCGGGGATGAGAAGTCAGAGGTCAGAGGTCAGAGGTCAGAAGAACTGGACGAGGCGCCCGCGCTCACAGTGAAGAATAGCTTCGAAGAATTCGAACGAGCGCTCAAACAACTCTACGCCGAATACACCTTCGAGTTCGCGGCGTATGAATCCGGTGTCGACGCAAAAACAATTGAAGAGATCGCTAAGATTGTCTCGACTGCCGGCACACGCCTTTCAAGTCACAACTGGCGCAGCGTTACCTCCGGCGTCAGCCATGGATGGTCAGTCGCTCGCGCGCTTTTCATGCTCAATGCTTTGATGGGCGCGGTCGCGACTGAGGGCGGCGTCTTTCCCAACGCGTGGAACAAGTTTGTGCCGAAGCCGATTCATACGCCTCCGCATCCGAAGATGTGGGGCGAAGTGAACTGGCCCCAGGAATTTCCGCTCTCGATGCACGAGATGTCTTTTCTGCTGCCGCATCTATTAAAGGAAGGCCGCGGCAAACTCGATACTTACTTCACGCGCGTCTACAACCCGGTATGGACGAATCCGGATGGGTTCTCGTGGATTGAGGCTCTGACTGATGAAAAGCTGGTGGGTTGTCACGCGGCCTTGACGCCGACGTGGAGCGAGACGGCTTACTTTGCTGATTATGTTTTGCCGATGGGTCTGGGCCCCGAGCGTCATGACATTCATTCTTACGAGACGCACGACGCTCAATGGCTCGGCTTCCGACAGCCGGTGATGCGCGCCGCGCGGCAACGAAACGGCGGAGAAGTGAATGACACGCGCGAAGTAAATCCGGGTGAAGTCTGGGAAGAAAACGAATTTTGGATGGAGCTGACCTGGCGCATCGATCGTGATGGCAGTCTGGGTATTCGCCAGTTCGTCGAATCAAAAAAGAATCCGGGCGAGCGCCTCAGCGTCGATGAATACTATGGATGGATTTTTGAGAATTCAGTTCCGGGCTTGCCTGAAAAAGCCGCGGCGGAAAACTTAACGCCGCTCGATTACATGCGCCGCAACGGCTCATTTGAGATCAACAAAAAGATCGGCGCGATTTACGAGCAGGCTGTTCCCAGCGAAGAGTTGGAAGATGTTCGCGAAGACCCACTTGGTCGTGTGTTCACACGCACGACCAAACCTGCTTCGCCGAATGTTGTTCCGGTCCCGAGTCCGGACGGCGACGCGGACGGCCGACGCCTGGTCGGCGTGAATGTCGACGGCGAAATCAAACGCGGATTTCCGACGCCGAGTGGCAAACTCGAATTCTTTTCCCGAACACTCGCGGATTGGGGTTGGAGCGAATACGCAATTCCGACTTACATCAAAGGACATGTCCATCCTGACAATCTCGAACCAGATCAAACCATCCTAATCTCGACTTTCCGTCTGCCGATTCAAATTCACACGCGCAGCGCGAACGCGAAATGGTTGAATGAAATCGCGCACACAAATCCGCTCTGGCTGCATACCAGTCATGCTGGCAGGCTCGGCTTGCGCACAGGCGATCTCGTGCGGGTCGAGACTGAGATTGGATACTTCGTGGTGCGCGCCTGGGTGACTGAAGGAATCAAGCCCGGCATCGTCGCCTGCAGTCATCACATGGGCCGCTGGAAAGTTCATGAGACTGGTCAGAAGCAGCTTATGGCCACCGTAAGACTGGAACACGAAAATGATCGTTGGGGTTTGAAACGCGAAACAGGCGCCGGACCTTACCAATCAAGCGATAAAGACACGCTGCGGATTTGGTGGAACGATGTCGGTGTCCATCAGAACCTGACCTTCCCGGTGCATCCCGATCCGATTTCAGGAATGCATTGCTGGCATCAGGCGGTGCGTGTCCGCAAAGCTGATGCGTCGGACAAGTACGGCGACATTCACGTTGATACAGCAAAGTCGCACGAGGTCTACAAGAAGTGGCTGGGCCAGACGCGACCGGCCGAAAAGTTTTCACCCAACGGCGAGCGCCGTCCCTACTGGATGCTGCGCCCGCTCAAGCCCGCGCGCGAGTTTTACAAGTTGCCGATGAAGTAAGCGCGCACGAAGACTGGAGCGCAAGCGTCTCGCTTGCACTCTTAGATTACTTTCCCGAAAGATGCAACCGAGACGGTTGCGCTCCAGTCAGATCCTTTCACGATCAAAAATGACAACTCTTTATGTGAGAACCTTCGGGTATCATGTTCGGCATTTTCTTGCCGCTTGTCTTTTGCGCTCAAAAATCGAGCTTGAGTGTTGAGAGAAATTTGAAGCGACCAGGAATCTGTCTTGAGTGCCGTTAGGCACGGCATATTTGTAGAAACGAAGGGTCCTCTGTTGTTTTAAGCCCATTTATGGGCGACAGAATATGCCGCTCCTTCGGAGCTGGGATTAAACTACGCAGCATTGTTCTACAAATATTTCGCCGCCACGTTGCTGAGGATCAAAGCTGCCCAACGTAAGCACGGGCCACGTTGCCCTCCCTTACGGTCGGGCTTCTGACACACTACTCGCGGCCGATCGTATCTGTGAAATATGCTTATTCTCGCGACCTCTATGAAGAGACTTCTTACATTAGGCCTGCTGACGACGTTCGTTCTCAGTGTTTGGTTCTTTTCGCAAACTGTTCGTGGACAAGAACAGCCTTCCAGTGCCCCTAATTCAAACAACGCTCCGAGTCCGCCGCGATCGGATCAATCTCCGACTTCAGAACTCTGGCGGAAGGTTGAAATCATTCGCACCGCGCACGGCGTGCCGCACATTCGCGCTGAAAATTTGCGCGCGGCGGGATACGCTTTGGCCTGGCTGCAATGCGAAGATTATGGAGCTCGCACCGCGCTCAATACTTTAGAGGCGAGGGGTCAACTCGCCCTGCTCAATGGTCAGCGCGACAACATCGAATCAGACTTCCTGGCCCTGCCTTTACGCAATCGCGTGATTCAAACTTATCACCTGCTCGATCAGGAGACGCGAGATGTTTACGACGGGTTTGCCGCCGGATTGAATCGTTATATCGATCTGCACCCGGAAGACTTTCCCGCTCATATGCCGAAGGATTTCAGCGGCTATGACGTGGCCGCGATCGATGCCGGCGGCCCCTCGATTAGAAAGGCGCGAGCATTTCTCGCCAAAGTTAATCCGTCGCCAAGTCCGACGCCTTCGGCGTCCACCAATCCAACCAGCAACGAAGGCTCGGAGATGAATTCTGATGACGGTTCAAATGCGTGGGCCTTCGCTCCCAGCCGGACCAAATCGGGCAAAGCGATTCTGTTGCGCAATCCGCACCTGACGTGGACCGCGGGTTACTACGAAGCGCATCTGACGGTGCCGGGCGTGGTCGATTTTTATGGCGACTTTCGGATTGGCGGACCCTTCATAGTAGTCGGCGGGTTCAATCGCAACCTGGGCTGGTCGACCACTAACAACACACAGGATCTCGCCGAGGTTTACTCGCTCGAGGTTGATCCGCAAACAACTGATCATTATTTATTCGACGGCGCTTCCCTTCCGCTCACGCGTGAGCTGCGGACCGTGACTTTCAGAAATGGCGAGGGTCTGGCAACTGAAACGCGCGAGTTCTGGACGACACCCTTAGGTCCGGTGATTTATCGCGCCAACGGGAAAATCTACATCGTCCGGACAGGAGGCGACGGAGAATTTCGCGCAGGCGAACAATTCCTGCGCATGATGCGGGCTTCGACGCTGGCTGAGTGGAAAGAGGCGATGAAGATTCGCGCGCGGGTGACCTCGAACTTTACCTACGCCGATCGCGCGGGAAACATTTATTTTATTTGGAACGCGTCGCTGCCTTTGTTGCCACATCCAACTGGCGGCGACGCGATTGCCACGCCGGCCCGCACGATGCGCGACGTATGGACGCGCTATGTTCCTTTCGAATCGTTGCCGCAGGTGCTCAATCCACGCGGTGGTTACATTCACAACGAAAACGATTCGCCGCACTTCACAAACGTTCGTGGTCCTATCGACACCAGTAATGCTTTTCCAAATTTCGAGAAGCCGGATCTGTCTTTGCGCGGCCAGCTGGCAATCCAGCTAATCGGCGGCGACAACAAGCTGAGCCTCGATGACGTTCTGCGACTGAAGCATACATATCGCATGTTGCTGGCCGATCGCGTGAAGACGGATCTCGTCGCCGCGGTGAAATCTAAGAACCCTACCGGTGACGTTGCGGCTGCGATTGCTTTGTTAGAACGCTGGGATAATACTGTGGCGCCCGAAAGCAAAGGCGGGACCCTCTTCGAATTGTGGTGGGCGCATTATTCAGGCTTACGTCCGCCTGACCGCACGGTGCTGCCCGATGAAAAGCGCTTCGCGAAAGTTTGGACTGAGTCAGATCCGCTGAACACTCCGCGTGGTTTGGCCGATCCGGCACGCGCGTTTGAGTCGTTCACGTGGGCGGTGAGTGAAACTGCGCGGCGTTACGGAAGTTGGGATGTCGCGTGGGGAGATGTCCATCGCGTGCGTCGTGGCAACGTCGACGTACCGGTCGGCGGTTGCGCATCATCTTTGGGATGTTTCCGCGCGTTGGCTTTTACGCGAGACGCGGACGGAAAGCTTTCAGCCAGCGGCGGCGACGGCTGGATCCTCGCGGTCGAGTTTGGCGATGTTCCGCGGGCAGTTTCGGTTTTGGCCTACGGCGAAAGCTCCCGGCGCGACTCGCCCTGGTTCGCGGACCAGGCGGAAATGTTTGCGAAGGGGCAACTTAAACAGGTCGCGTTCACAATTGCGGACGTCGACGCGCAAGCCGTGATCAGATACCGTCCGGGCGAAAAGCGTTAATGACTCGTATTGTTTTAGCCCAGCATCTGGGGCGTTATTCATCGGCGGGACGCATTCATCGGCGGGACGCGCGGTGGTGACCGGTTTTTTATGTAGCCCCGGCGTTTACGCCTGGGTTGCGAAGGAGGAGGTATGTTTAAGCCCCATTAATGGGCTTTTGAAACTAGCGCTCTTTCATTCCCAGGCGTAAACGCCTGGGCTACCTAAAAGTCGGTGCATACGGACGTATACTAAGTTAGTCTCTTGCGGTAACCCTCTATTTGCGAGAGAATCCGTGCCGGCAACCATCCCCTTCTCGCGAAAGTTTTTTGAGATGTACTTCAAACAGTTCTATCTCAACTGTCTGGCTCACGCCTCGTACCTGATTGGCTCAGATGGCGAAGCGGCCGTAGTCGATCCGCAGCGCGACGTCGATCAATACGTCGCCGAAGCCGAAGCGCGGAACCTCAAAATCAAGTACATCGTCGAAACTCACTTGCACGCTGATTTCATCAGCGGCCATCGCGAACTCGCGGCGCGCACCGGAGCTCAAATTGTTTTTGGCAAAGAAGCGCGCGCCACGATTTCTCATCTACCGGTCAAAGATGGCGACGAACTAAGCGTCGGCCGGGTGAAACTCAAAGTCATCGAAACGCCCGGGCATACGCCGGAGAGTATTTGTGTTTTGGTTACTGAGACCGAGGAGAAAGCAGGCGGGGACGCGAGCGTACCGCAGAAGGTCCTGACCGGCGACACGCTTTTCATCGGTGATGTGGGCCGGCCGGATCTTGCCGGCGGCAAGGGTTACACACCGCAGATGATGGCGGCGATGATGTTCGACAGCCTGCACGAAAAATTGATGCGGCTTGATGACGCGGTCGAGGTCTATCCCGCGCACGGCGCCGGCTCAATGTGTGGAAAAAATCTTTCGACCGAAACATCTTCGACGATCGGCCAACAGCGAAAGTTCAATTACGCGCTGCAACCGATGTCGAAGGAACAATTCGTCGCGATGATGACGACTGATTTGCCCGAAGCTCCGGCTTACTTTTCCAAAGATGCCGAAATCAATCGCTCAGGCGCGGATGCTTTGAGCGGGCTGCCGAAACCGGAGCCCCTGCCGGCTGATGAGGTCCGCGATTTCGGTCAGCACGGTTGTGTGATTCTGGATGTGCGCACTGCGGCTGAGTTTGGATCGGCTCATGTTCCCGGTTCACTCAACATTGGGCTGGGCGGTCAGTTCGCATCGTGGGCCGGCTCGTTGATTCCGATCACCGCGCCAATTGTCATCGTCGCCAACTCCGAAGAGCAGGTAGAAGAAGCCCAGATCCGCCTGGCCCGGGTTGGCCTCGAAAATATGAAAGGGTTTCTCGCCCGTGGTATCGACGGATGGCGAGCTGCCGGATTTGAAGTCGCGGAAGTCCCGCAAATCAGCGTCGACGAATTGAAAGATCTAATCGAGACTCAAAAAGGTTTACAGGTTATCGACGTGCGGCGGCCGGCCGAATATGAAAGCGGTCATGCGCCGCGCGCGGTCGCAGCGCCGCTGGCGAAATTCCGCGAGACACTTCCAACGTTGGGCTTGAATCCTGACGGCCCCAGCGCAATCATCTGCGCGGGTGGTTATCGATCCAGCGCGGCCACCAGCATTGCTCAACAACTCGGTTTCACGAATCTCTTGAACGTAACTGGCGGAACCAGCGCGTGGATAAAGGCCGGGTACGAAGTCGAGATGCCTGCCTAAGCTGCGGCTAACTAAGAGACAGTTAACCATAGAGGGCACAGAGAAGATCTCTAGAACGGTTTTGCATTCTCCGTGTCCTCTGTGGTTAATCGCCTTTCATTCAATCCAAAGGAAAAGACTGAAGTGATCACATCTCAATTCCCCAGACGCAACTTCCTTTCGCTCGCCGGCAAAGGCCTCGGCCTCGCCGCGCTGACGACGCCCTCAATCGCTTCTCTGCTCCGAACTGTTGAGGCAGCGACCAACAGCGTCGCGCATCTGACACCGCAACAGGCCGCGATGAATGAAGATTTCTGGGCGATGATTCAAAACGCGTTCACCGTTACTCGCGGCATCATCAACCTGAACAACGGCGGCGTGTCGCCCAGCCCGCGCATCGTGACTGAAGCACTGGTGCGCTACATCTGGCAACAGGAAGACGCGACGGCTTACACGATGTGGCAGATCCTCGAGCCACAGTCGGAAACGATTCGCACCGGCCTGGCGGAGTTGTTCGGCTGCGATCGCGAAGAGATTGCGATTACGCGCAACGCTTCTGAATCGCTTGAGACTCTGCTGTTGGGTCTCGATCTGAAATCAGGCGATGAAGTGCTGACGACGACGCAGGATTACGGGCGCATGCTCACCACGATTCGCCAACGCGAACGGCGTGAAGGAATCAAACTGAGCCTAATCAAGATTCCGATTCCGCCAAAAGACGTCAACGAAATTACGGCTGCCTTTGAACGCGCGATCACGCCGCGCACGCGCTTGATTCAAATGGCCCACATGGTCAACATCACCGGGCAAATCACTCCGGTCAAAGCTGTCTGTGAGATGGCCCGGGCGCGCGGAATAGAAACGATTATCGACGGCGCTCACTCGTTTGCTCAATTTGAGTTCAAGCAGAAGGATTTGAATTGTGATTACTTCGGCACGTCACTGCACAAATGGCTTTATGCGCCGAAAGGCACCGGCATGCTTTACGTGAAGCGCGAGAAGATTGCCAAAGTCTGGCCGCTGTTTGCGGCGGACGAGAAGCAAAAATCCGACATTCGCAAATTCGAAGAGATCGGCACGCATTCAGCGGCGCCCCGTTTGGCGATTGGCGAGGCCCTGCTCTTTCATCAAGGCATCGGCGCGAAACGAAAGGAAGCCCGGCTACGCTATCTCTCGCGTTACTGGATGGACAAGCTGAAAGGTATTCCGAAGGTTCGCTTCAACACCTCATTCGATCCAAATCAGATGTGCGCGATTGCCAATGTGCAAATTGAAGGATTGGATCAGGGAAAGATTGGCAGCTATCTGTTCAGCAAGCACCGCATCTTCACCACGCCAATCGTGCACGAAGAATTCACCGGCTTGCGCATCACGCCGAATCTCTACACGACACTGCCTGAGTTGGATCGGTTTTGCGAAGTGATGTCGTCCATCGCGCGTAACGGATTGCCGGCTTGATGAGTGCGCGCGTCTCTGGCGTGCTTTCCTGACGCTCGAAAAACATGCCTCCACGTTGGACGCACATAACCATCAACACCGGCGACCTCGATCGATCGGTCGATTTCTACACGTCGATTTGCGGACTCACCATAGTTCGCGACCGTCGTTTGGAAGGACGTCACAACGTCTGGTTAGGACCGCAGACCGCGCCCGGCGAAGATCCGATTTTCGTGCTTGTCATTGTGCAGGACGAAGTGAGGGCGCTGCTCGATCATTTCGGATTTCAATGCGATACGCGCGAGGAGGTTGATCGAATTGCTTCGCTGGCGCGAGAACAAAATATTCTGGTTGAAGAACCAACCGACGTGGGCGGCGTGGTTGGATACTTCGCGATGGTGCGCGACCCGGACGGGCATCTGGTTGAGTTTACTCACGGGCAGCCGTTGAAAGGGTTGTAGGACACTGATTTCTAATGTCGGACGCAAGCCCTCAGATAGTCATCATCGCGGGTCCTAATGGCGCAGGCAAAACTTCACTGGCTCCGTTTCTGCTGCGGCGTCGATACCGCGATTTTCCATTCATAAATGCCGACGCAATCGCGTCTGGTCTTTCCGCTTTTGAACCAGAAAGCGTGGCTATTGAAGCCGGGCGGGTAATGCTCCACCGCTTACACCAGCTCGCCGAACGTCGAGAGAACGTTGTCTTCGAAACCACGCTGGCGGCGCGGTCATACGCATCGTGGCTTAGTCAGCTGCGCGGAAAGGGCTATGAGGTTCATTTGCTCTTTGTATGGTTGCAAAGCAGTGATCTCGCCATCGAAAGAGTAACAGAGCGCGTTAGACGTGGCGGCCATGCGATTCCCCAATTGGAAATCCAGCGGCGTTATCAACGGGGAGTGAGAAACCTATTTCAATTGTATATGCCTATCGCCGACACTTGGGCGGTTTATGACAATTCAAAACGGAATCATCCCGTGTTGGTTGCGACTGGCGGAATCAAGGATCCGCTGAAAGTTCTGCGAGTCAGGCTTTGGAAAATGTTACTGAAGTCTCGACCACAGCGTTGATACCCCGTATAATCGACCAGGACTCATCATGAAGAAAGCGACTATCAAATCCAACGGGAAGTCGGCGAACGGGCGCAAACCGCCGCGGCAAAAGAATCGTGAGGCCAGATTCGATCTCGTGCGGCAAGCGAGTGAGATCGAGCGCATTTTTCAGGAGGCAGTGGACCACGAGCTCTCGATTCATAAGCGACTTGGAAATCCGGTCGCAGCCTGGCACGACGGCAAGGTCATAATAATCCCTCCCGAAGACATTACCCTTTCCACTGATCGCTGAGCTCGTTCGAACGTTGTGCCGCCTTCCGCAAAATCATCAGAATTACAAAAGCAGAGTTTTCGCGCCGGTTATGTCGCCCTCATCGGCCGGCCGAATGCCGGCAAATCAACTTTGCTCAATCGTCTGGTCGGTGAAAAGATTGCCGCCGTTTCGAACAAGCCGCAAACGACTCGCTTCAAAATTCTCGGCATAGTTAATCGACCGGATGGCCAGATCGTTCTGGTCGACACGCCCGGCGTGCACAAGCCCGGTTATGAATTGAATCGACGGATGATGGCCGGCGTGCATGATGCGCTGATGACGGTCGAGCTGGTTTGTTTGATTCGCGACGCATCGGTTTCAACCGGCAATGGCGATCGGTTTGTGCTCGATCTCATCAAGCAATCGGAAAAGCCTGCGCTCCTCCTCCTTAACAAGACCGACAAACTCAAAGACAAATCGAAACTGCTGCCTTTGATTGAGTTTTATCAGAAGGAAAATGACTGGAAAGCGATCGTTCCGATCTCCGCGATGAAAGGCGATCAGGTCACGGCTTTGCTCGATGAGATGATCGCGAATCTTCCTGAGAATCAGCCTCTGTTTGCGGAGGATGAGTTTACCGATCAACCGATCCGCGCGCTGGCTGCCGAAATCGTCCGCGAGAAAGTTTTGGAAACCACCGGCGAAGAACTTCCCTATGTCACCGCCGTGGTCACGGAGAAATGGGAAGACGTACGCGCCGATTTCACACGTATCCACTGCGCGATTTTCGTCGAGCGCGGGTCGCAGAAAAAGATCATCATCGGCCACGGCGCCCAGCATCTGAAACAAATTGGCATGCGCGCGCGGCACGACATTGAAAAATTATTGGGTCACCGGTGCCACCTCGAACTGTTCGTAAAGGTCGAGGAAGATTGGCGTGACCGCGAACATCTCCTCGACGAAATGGGCATCAAGCGGTGAGTGAGAAAAAATGGTACGCGGCTGAAGTGTCCGTGTCTCCCGATGCGCGCGAGGCAATCGAATACGGCTTGATGGAAGCGGGAGCGCTGGGAACGGAAACGCGGGATGCGGATCCGAGCCAACTAATCGTCGTCGGCTATTTTGCGGCGACGCCTGAAGTTGAAGAGGTGCAGGCTGCTTTGCTCGATGCCTGTCGCGTTTACGGCTTCAGGCCGGACGCGCCTTTTGATTTGAGAATCCAGGACGTTCCCGATCGCGATTGGCTGGCGGAATGGAAAAAGGGCTGGCAACCGATCAAAGCCGGCCGCTTCATCGTCGCGCCACCGTGGATCGAAACGGCGTCACTCACGTCACCCCGATCCGATGAGGGTCTGATCATCATTCGTATTGAACCCGGGATGGCCTTTGGCACCGGCACACACGAAACCACTCGCCTCTGTTTGCAAGCCATTGAAAAGCACTTTTGCGGCGGCAGCTTTTTGGACGTCGGCACCGGCACCGGCATCCTGGCGATCGCGGCGGCAAAAATGTTTGCGGATGCGCGCATCGAAGCGTGCGATACCGATGCCGAAGCCATCGAGATTGCCAGAGACAACGCGCGGTTGAACGAGGTCGCCGAGCAAATTGTGTTTCTTGCCGGCAGTGTTAACGATCAGACGGCGTCCGCTGATCTGGTTTGCGCGAACCTAACGGCGCCGGTGATTGTTGAGTTGCTGCCTTCATTGCTCGGGGCAACCTGTGGGCGTCTGGTGCTCTCAGGAATTCTGGACTCGCAGGTTGAGATGGTTCGATTAAGGCTTTTTGAGTTGGGCGCGACGGTCCTGGAAACGGATCAGGACGACGAGTGGGTTGCGCTGGTGGTTTGAGTTCGCAGGTGTCCGAAGCCCGACCATCAAGGAGGGCAACTCTCGAAGGAGGCCCTCCCTGACGGTGGGGCTTCTGACACTCTTATTAATCATGACTCCTCGAAGATTCTACGCGCCGCCCGAGGCATTCTCGCCGGATGGACGGTCGGCGAGACTCAGCGCCGAAGAGACTCGGCACCTGCGCAACGTTTTGCGGCTGGCGGCAGGCGATGAAATTTTTCTTTTCGACGGCGACGGCAAAGAGTTTCATTGTCAGGTGCAAACAGTCGCGCGCGATTCAACCGAAGTGAAGGTCATCAAACAAGTTGACGCGTCGCAGCCCGAATCTGATTTGAATTTGACGTTGGCGCTCGCTTTGCTGAAAGGCGAGAAGTTCGATCTCGTGATTCAGAAGGCGACTGAGCTCGGAGTAACGCGAATCATTCCGCTTATTACTTCGCGTGCGGAGGTGCGCATCAAGAGCGACGACGATGCGGAACGAAAGACGACGCGCTGGCAACGGATCGTGCTCGAGGCCACGAAGCAATGCGGGCGGGCGCGTTTGATGGAGATCGAAACGCCGGCGAAGTTCTCGGATTTAGCTGATGTAAGCGAGGACGCTTGCGCTCCAGTCGGGGGCGCTGTCCGGATGATGTTCGCGGAACGACAGGGAGCTTCGTTAGCCGAAGCATTGGGCGACGGTAAGAATAAATCGCAGACTGTGACGGCGCTCGTCGGTCCGGAAGGCGGTTGGGCTGACGATGAAATCGAACAGGCACGCAATGCAGGCTGGAAGATTGTCACGCTGGGCGGCCGCATCCTGCGCGCTGAAACTGCGGCGATTGTGATTGCGGCACTGATTCAGCATCGTTTCGGCGATCTGAGGTAACGTTTGGAGAACTATTTCTGATCCATCACCCCGACCACGGCGATGCGCCCGCCGTTTGAGTTCACCGCGATCCGCGTAATTCGCTTTATGCCGGCTTTGGAAAAATCGGCGACTTCTTCCCACTGTTTGCCGCTTAACGGGACCACCGCGAATAACTTCGCGTCCTTCGCCATGATGAGCTTGCCGCTCGGCAGCCACGCATAGTCTTCGACGCCGGGAACGGTCGCAATCAGTGACGCGCTGGTGCGCATGCGTAAATCGAAGGCTTTGATCTCCCAACTCTTGTCCGAAACTTTATGAACAAAGCTAAAGCTATTTTGGTTTGGCACTTTCCTGAGGACTCGTCCCGGATTTTCAGTGACGAATTCCGATTTGCCCGTGCGCATGTCATAGACCTCCAGGAAGTTCGGCTTGCCTGTGCCGCCCAGCACAAACAGCGCCACGGTGTGATCGTCAATCCAGTGGTGGTAACCGACGGGCTTAATGTTCTCGATCAGCAGCGATGGCTGCCCACCGGCGAGCGGAAATTTCCAGAGGCGCTGCGTGCCGTCAGCTTCGACCCGCACGACAGAAATATTTTTCTTGTCCGGCATCAGCGTCGGCGAGTACTCACTTTCAGGCGTGTTCGTAACCTGCGCAGTCGCGCCGGTGTTAATGTCGTAGCGATAGATGTCGGTCTGTTTATTTCTGAATGAAGTATAGAGAATGGCATGACCGTCCGGCAGAAAGGACGGCTGATTGTTATAGCCGGCCACGTCGGTAATCTTCTTTGGCTCGCCGAACTGCAACTTACCGCCTTTCGTCTTCACCTCCATGACGAAGATGTCACTCGCCGGCGGAGTCGCGGCGGGAGACGGCGAAGGCGTCGGAGTCTGGGCCGACGCGGTAAGGCCAGGGCCAATTGCCATAAATAGAATCAGAGCCCCGCGGGCAAGAAAACGGTTAATCGGTCTCATATCAGGTTCCTATAGCATGCCGCCAATTCTCTATCAAGCCACTTTACCGTGACTGGAGCGCGACCGTCTCGGTTGCCGTTTTCTGCAAGCGGGACGCTTGCGCTCCAGTCCGGGGCTAGATGCGATCGCATTCGCGGTGACCGTCGCTTGCGTGCGTGCCGTCGCTTGTGTGATTATTGGTATCCAATGAATGCCATCCTAAACAGACCAAATCTTTCAAGGAGTAAGTGAAGAGTGAAAGCGGAGTTAGCGCAATTAATCGCTTTGCAGAACGCAGATACCAATATAAGACGACTACAGACCGAAATAGAGAGCATCCCTGATAGGCGCGCCGAGATCGAAAAAGAGTTCGATCAGCGCGCCTTTGAAATTCGGGCGATGGAAGAGCGTCGCGACAATGCCCGTCACGAACGCACTCGGCTGGAAGCAGAAATCTTTGAGCAAAAACAACGTGCCGAACGCGCCGATCGAAATTTGATGGCCGCAAAAAAACCGGATGAGTACACGGCGGCAATTCGGGAAGCAGATGCCGCGCGCAAACAGATCTCGGCGTTCGAAACGCAGGTGCTGGAGCAAATGGAGATTTCGGAGCAGGCGGAAAAGGAGTTAGCTGAGCGCGCCCCGGATGTCGAGAAACTTCGTGGTGAGATGGAAGCGAGCTTCAAGGCTTTCGACGAACAGGCGAAGGTTCAACAACAGCAGCTCGAGCAGGCCCGTGCCGACCGTGAACGTTTGACGAGGGAGTTGCCAAAGGCGACGAGCGCCCTTTACAACCGCATCAGCGCGCGGATTCGCGACGGCGTCGCCATGGCGGAAGCGCGCAACGGCGCCTGTACCGCCTGTTACATGGCCCTGCGGCCGCAGATTATGTCGGAAGTGCGGCGCGGCGACGAGGTGATCACCTGCGACAATTGCAATCGGATTCTGTATTACGCCCCGCAGAAGGCGGAGCCGGTGGGAGTCTAGTTTGGAAGTGCGCCGGCAGAGCGAAGCGGCGACGGCGCTTTGGATTGCATTTCTGATCCGATCAGCCTGATCGCAAACCAGAAAACCCGATCCAAAGCGCCGTCGCCGTTCGCTCTGCCGGCGCACTCCAAAGTTATTTCTTCACCAGCGTAACTCTTACTGGCTGATTCAACTCGGTTGCGGGCACTTCCAGTTCTAGCGTTTTGTAGCCCTTCGCCTTAATTTTCAACTTCAGGCTGCCCATGTGAATTGGCGGTAAACCCGCGAGGCCGTGCTCGTCGGTGTTGTTCCAACTCTCGCAAAAGTATCCATCGGTCCGGGTCGATTCTAGTTTGACGTAGGCATCTTTGATAGGATTGCCTTTCTCGTCACGAACGCGCACATCAGCGCGCCCGATGCCGTTTTCTACTTTGGGTGCGATACCTGTGCTGGGCGGATCGTCGCTATTGCGCGTCGGCTCCTGACCAAAGGCGATGGCCGTGGTGGCGATCAGAATTAATAGGATTGAGAGAACTTTTGACATAAGGTTGTTGAAACTCCTAGCTAAAAAATTGGTGACGCCGGCGCAAAAGCGTTGTCGAGGGAACGGCGTTTTGATTATCAATTGATGGGCAAAAGTTGCTGACCGCTGGTCGAGTGGAGAAGCTCTGCCGGTCAAGCACCTGGCCGATTATACGTTACGCGCACGCAGCTTTGGAAGAGTTTTGATCCGACCGGTGGCACGGGCGTCCCGCCCCTGAATCACGCGCAAGATGCGCGTGCCACATCGGGAGTTTTCAGATGCGTTACGCCAGCCTCCTGGTTGTAAATCTAAGTTGAGCTAAGAAGGAGACGCTCATGTTAATTCAATTCCTGGTTTTGTTGCTGATCGCCGGAATTTGCGGGGCAGTGGGACAGGCTATCGGCGGTTATTCGCATGGCGGTTGTTTGGTTTCGATCGCGCTGGGATTTATCGGCGCTCTTTTGGGAACCTACCTGGCCCGTGCGCTCGGACTGCCGGAACTCCTGTCGATTCCGGCCGGGGGGATGAACTTTCCAATTATTTGGTCAATTATCGGAGCGGCTTTGTTCGTTGCGGTGATCGGCTTAATCAGTCGCCGGCGGGTGTGAGGTTAGTGGCACAGACTTCAGTCTGTGATTGCGCTTGCGACTTCACAGACTGAAGTCTGAGCCACGCTTCTTCATTTAGGACCGCTCGCGGTTCTGAAACTTCGGTTCGCGGTGCGAATCGAGCCACCAGGCCCAGGGAATTGCGATCCACATCAGCAGAGTAAAGCCTGCGAGTTTCTTAACACTGCCCGGCGCCGGCCCGAACGCAACGGCGGCATAAGCCATCAGCAACGCGGCCACGAATCCGAGAAAAGCATATAAGCCAATCTGGTCCTTCGCGCGGGTTTCTCGCTGATAAATCCAAACGGCGACGGCCAAAAGCGCTACTTCGATCGCAATTGTTATCCAGCGATGGTTCCACAAACCCAGGCCTAACAGACGGCTGCCGGCGGCCAGAGGCAAATCAGGTATGTGCACGACATAATCCAGAAGCCAATGGCTAAGAACTCCCATCCAGATCACGACCGTCCCCTCAACGTAGCGGGTCATGCCGTAATAGATTGCCGCATAAAGCGTCGCCCAGCCGATGACGGCGACCAGGCCATGCGAAATTGGATAGAAGTAAAACTGCAGCCGCAGAAATGGATTGCCATTCGGCACAATCGCAACCTGTTCCCAGCCGAGCAATAGAAATACCGGCCAAATCAAATCGAGCAGGATAGGCGCGGCAATGAGAGCGCCCAATGATGCGTCCGGGGCGAATTTCTTCGACGCCAGACCAACGGCATAGTGTCCAATGAACATTTTGTGACGTCACTCTATCATTTAATCGTTAATCGTTTGAAAAAATCTCGTCATCCCGTTAAAGTAATCGCACCAGCAATAACTAAGTCTAGTTTTCGGTAGTAGCGTTAGACGACGAGGGCCCCCGCCTGTTTGATACTCGGTGGACTAGTACGTTCTGCCAAGCATATAAATTTGTTCTGCGGCGATGCCACAGATTTTCCGTCATAGCACGAACTACCTGGCGCGAACTACGATCTTCGGCGCGATCTTCATTCTCTTCGCGGCGCTTTGGGTGACGGCAGAGATTACCAGATCAGGTTGGAATACTGGTCAATACATCGAACGCCAGCAGCCCATTCAATTCAGTCATAAACACCACGTCGGTGACGACGGCATTGATTGCCGTTATTGCCATACTTCGGTTGAGACTTCGGCATCGGCAGGCATGCCTTCGACTGCGGTCTGCATGAGTTGTCATAAACAGATTTGGGCTGACAGTCCGTATCTCGAACCGGTGCGCGCCAGCTTTAAAACCGGCAAACCCCTGGAGTGGGTGCGGGTCCACGATTTACCTGATTTTTCGTATTTCAATCACTCCATTCATGTGAACAAAGGCGTCGGTTGTTCGACCTGTCACGGCCGCATCGATCAGATGCCGGTCGTGTCACAAGCTCAATCGTTACAGATGGAATGGTGTCTCGAGTGTCATCGCCATCCGGAGAACGTCGTGCGTCCGAAAGAAAAGATTTTTGATATGGAATGGCGGGCGCCGGCTAATCAAAAGACCGAGAAGGGCCCTGAACTGGTAAAGACCTATCGCATTCAGGGAGCAAATGTTTTGACCAGCTGTTCGACTTGTCATCGATAAGTGGCACAGACTTTAGTCTGTGTGGTTTTGATAGAGACAATCACAGACTAAAGTCTGTGCCACAGAATTAATGAGCAACGATCGTCATATCAATTTCAAGCTGCTGCGCGACCGCGTGCTGAAGTCAGTGCCATCCGCGTCAGCGGATGGAACGACCGCGGATCTATCCGCTCACGCGGATGGTTCTAACCTCATGCCGACCGCCAGGACTTACTGGCGCAATCTTGAAGAACTGGCCGACTCGCCGGTCTTCGAAGAGTTTGTGCGCCGCGAATTTCCACAGCAGGCTGAAGAATGGAACAACCCCCTCGAACGACGGACGTTTCTGAAATTGATGGGAGCGTCGCTGGCGCTCGCGGGTTTGAGCGGCTGCGTGATTCAACCGCCTGAGAAAGTTATTCCCTACGTCAAACAACCTGAAGAAGAAACCCCGGGCCAGGGACTCTATTTCGCGACCGCTTTTTCATTGGGCGGAATCGCCACGCCTCTGCTCGTGCGCAGCAACGAAGGACGGCCCACGAAAGTTGAAGGTAATCCCGATCACCCCAGCAATGCCGGCTCAACGGCTACGGACATTTTCTCGCAGGCTTCGGTGCTGACTCTTTACGATCCTGATCGTTCGCAGACGCCGCTCTACCGCGGCGAGACGCGCGCGTGGACCACCTTCGTCGGCGAAATTCGCGGCCTGATTGAAAAAGAAGGCGATGGAATAAGAGCGAAGAAGGGCGCGGGCCTGCGCTTCCTAACCGAAACGATCACCTCGCCGTCATTGGCCGCCCAGCTCAAGCAAATCCTCACCGATTTTCCTGAGGCGAAGTGGCATCAGTACGAGCCGGTCAATCGCGATAATGCGCGCGCGGGCGCGGTCATGGCTTTCGGCCAGCCGGTGAATACGACTTACGATTTCAGCCAAGCGGATCGAATTCTCTCGCTGGGCTCTGATTTTCTTTCGGCAATGCCCGGCACGTTGCGATACGCAAAGGATTATGCGGCGAAACGGCGCAGCGCGGCGGACGCTCTCGGCTCGCGGCCCGAGGCCGCCGAACAGATGAGCCGCCTCTACGTCGTCGAGAGTACGCCAACCATCACCGGCGCGAATGCGGATCATCGGTTCTCAGTCAAACCGGCTGAGATGGAGGCTGTCGCGCAAGGCGTCTCCGGCGCGTCGATCGTTCGAGCTACAGGCGACATCGGCAGCTGGCTTCCTGCAGTTTCAAAAGATCTGCAACTTCATAAAGGCGCATCAATCGTCATTGCGGGAGATGAACAGCCGCCCTCGGTGCACGCGCTGGCGCACGCAGCCAACAGTTTCTTAGGCAATGTCGGCAAGACCGTTTTCTATTCGGATCCGATCGAAGCCAATTCAGTCGATCAAACTCAGTCGCTGCGCGAACTCGTCGGCGATATAGATGCCGGCAAGGTCGAAGTGCTGATTATTCTCGGCGGCAATCCTGCTTACAACACGCCGGTGGACCTCAGACTTGATTTCAACCGGCTTGAAAAAGTTAAGTTGCGCGCGCACCTCAATCTCTACAACAACGAAACGTCTGAGATTTGTCACTGGCATATCAACGCCGCGCATTATCTCGAATCCTGGGGCGACGCCCGCGCATACGACGGCACCGCATCGATCGTACAGCCGTTGATCGCGCCACTCTATGAAGGCAAGACAGCGTATGAAGTGCTGGGCCTATTCGGCGACAATTACGATCGCAAGCCTTACGAGATTGTGCGGAACCATTGGAGCGGGCAGCAGGCCAGCTTGAATGCGAAACCCGCAACGCAGACTGGAAGCGCAACGCCCGCGAATCCGACGCAAAGCGCAGGCGGGACGCCTGCGAACCGCCCGCAGGATGCGGGCGCTCCGGCAGACTTCGAAACCTGGTGGCGCAAGTGTCTGCATGACGGCTTCATCCCAAACACCGCGCTTCCGACTAAAACGGTTTCAGCCAAAACAGATCTAACAGGTTCGCTTTCGCAGAATGCTCCCGCGGCTCAGCCCGGTGCTCTCGAAATTATTTTCCGACCCGATCCATCAATTCACGACGGGCGTTTCGCCAACAACGGATGGCTGCAGGAATTACCGAAGCCTCTGACGAAAATCACCTGGGACAACGTAGCGCTGGTGAGTGCCAAGACGGCAACAAAGCTGGGCGTGTCGCGGCAGAACTATGAAGAGGGCAAGCATGGCCGCGAAGCTTACGTCGACACAATCAAATTGAGCCTGCGCGATCGGACCATCACGCAACAGGTTCCGGTTTGGGTGATGCCGGGACAGCCTGACGATGTGATCACGATCCATCTCGGTTACGGACGAACCCGCGCTGGTCGCGTCGCCGACATGACCGTGACTGAACCCGATGGTCCTCTGCCGCATGGCGGGTTCAACGCTTACGACATTCGTTATTCCTTCGAGCCATGGCTGGCTAATGACGCGCGCGTGACCAAGACCGGCGAACGATTCATCGTCGCTTCAACCCAAGCGCACTTCATGCTGCAGGAACCTTCGTTTGGCGGCCCCGATCGGGACATCCTTCGCGAAAGCTCGGTCGAAGAATTCGTCAAAGACAGGGAGGTTTTGAAAGAAGAGACCGAGAAGCAAAAGCACGAACTAAAGGAACTGTCGCTGTATCCGGAATTTGACTACAAGAATCAGGGCAACGGTTACGCCTGGGGCATGTCGATCGACCTGAACAGTTGTGTCGGCTGCAACGCCTGCATGATCGCCTGCCAATCCGAAAACAATATTCCTATTGTCGGCAAAGAACAGGTGACGCGCAGCCGCGAGATGCACTGGATTCGGATCGATGCTTACTTCAAAGGCGACGAAAACAAGCCTGAAGGGCCGTTCTTCCAACCGGTTCCGTGCATGCACTGCGAGAACGCGCCGTGCGAACCTGTCTGTCCCGTGCACGCGACGGTACACAGCGCCGAAGGCCTGAACGACATGGTCTACAACCGCTGCGTCGGCACAAAATATTGCTCGAACAACTGTCCGTACAAGGTGCGCCGGTTCAATTTCTTCCTGTATCAGGATTGGGAAACGCCGACTTATCAATTGATGCGCAACCCGGATGTGTCCGTTCGCAGCCGTGGCGTGATGGAGAAATGCACCTACTGTGTGCAGCGTATCCAGTCAGCAAAGATTAAGTCTGAGATTGAAGGACGATCGGTGCGCGACGGTGAAATCGTGACCGCTTGCCAATCGGTTTGCCCGAGTGAGGCAATCGTGTTCGGAAACATCAACGATCCGAACAGTAAAGTTTCGAAAATGAAAGCGCTCGAGCGGGATTATTCTCTGCTGGGAGAGTTGAATGTGCGACCGCGGACGACGTACCTGTCGGCGCTGAGGAATCCGAACCCGGAAATTAAGGCATGAAGATATTAGCCACAGATTTACACGGATTTTCACCGATAAGAAACGTCAATTCTTATCCGTGTCTATCTGTGTAAATCTGTGGCTAAGCGGTTTATGGACGAACGACACGACGAACTACATTCTTCCGTGCACGCGACGCATGCGGTCGTGGGGAGTGAGCTGACCTTCGGCTCAGTCACCGACAAGATCAGCGCGATCGTGCTGAAGCGCAAGACGCCGATCAGCTGGTTCATCGGCTTTGCGGTTTCGTTCGCCCTGTTCCAGTTGATGATGCTGGCGATTACGAAACTTCTGTTCGTCGGCATCGGCATGTGGGGAGTGAACGTTCCCGTCGCCTGGGGAATGGACATTCTGAACTTCGTCTGGTGGATCGGAATCGGCCACGCCGGAACCTTGATTTCCGCCATCCTGCTTTTGCTCAGACAACAGTGGCGCACATCGATCAATCGTTTTGCCGAAGCCATGACTCTGTTCGCGGTGGCCCAGGCGGGCATGTATCCAATCATGCACCTGGGCCGCCCCTGGTTGGCTTACTGGCTGTTCCCTTACCCGAACACGATGGGCATCTGGCCGCAGTTCCGCAGCCCTCTGATGTGGGACGTGTTCGCGGTCTCCACCTATGCGACGGTGTCCGCGGTTTTCTGGTTTGTCGGATTGATTCCGGACTTTGCGACGCTGCGCGATCGCGCCAAGAGCAAAACTTTCCAAATGATTTACGGCATGCTGGCGATGGGTTGGCGCGGTTCGGCGCGTCACTGGCATCGCTACGAAATGGCCTATCTGTTACTGGCCGGGCTGGCGACGCCGCTCGTGCTTTCGGTGCACACGATCGTCAGTTTCGATTTCGCGGTCGGCATCATTCCGGGATGGCACGCGACAATTTTTCCGCCTTACTTCGTCGCCGGAGCCATCTACGCCGGCTTTGCGATGGTCCTGCTGCTGACGATTCCGCTGAGAAAAATTTACGGTCTGGAAAGTTTCATCACGATGCGCCACATGCACAACATGGCGAAAGTCATGCTGGCCACCGGCTTGATCGTGTTCTACGGCTATTTGATGGAAGCGTTCTTTGGCTGGTACAGCGGCAACCAGTACGAACAGTTCATGATTTGGAACCGCATGCACGGTCCGTATGCGGCTTATTACTGGACCTTGATTTTCTGTAATGGACTGACACCGCAGCTGCTCTGGTTCAAGAAGATTCGCGCGAATCTCTTGTTCCTCTGGTTGATTTGCATAGTAGTCAGCATTGGCATGTGGCTCGAGCGATTCGTGATTGTGGTAACCAGTCTGCACCGCGACTACCTCCCGTCATCGTGGGGTATGTATCAACCGTCGCAATGGGACTGGTCAATGTTCATCGGCACGATCGGATTTTTCTTTGCGCTGCTGTTTCTGTTTATCCGCTTCCTGCCGATGATTTCGATTTTCGAGATGCGAACGATTCTGCCTGAGGCAGAAGTTGAAGAATGATGAGTTTAGAGTTCAACCTTTAGGTTGCTGGTTTTAGAGACAAGCTGAAGCTCGAACTCTGAACTATGGGCATGAAAGCGAAGCACCCACATCTATACGGCGTGATGGCCCAGTTCGATAATCCGAGCGCGCTGGTTGCGGCGGCTCGCGAAACTTACGAGGCGGGCTATCGACAAATCAACGGCTACTCGCCTTTTCCGATCGAGGAACTATCGGAAGCCATTGGATTCAAGCGAACAGCCCTGCCGCTAATCGTTTTAATCGGCGGCATTGTCGGCGGCCTGGGTGGCTTCTTCATGCAGTACTGGATAGAAGTGATCGATTATCCGATCAACGTCGGCGGCAAACCTTTCAACAGCTGGCCCGCGTTCATACCGATCACGTTTGAATGCACCGTGCTGGTCGCGGCTTTTTCGGCGGTCCTGGGCATGCTGGCGCTGAACAAACTGCCGCAGCCTTATCATCCGGTTTTTAACGCGCCGAATTTTGCGTTGGCGACGCGCGACAGTTTTTTCCTGGTGATCGAATCAAAAGATCCAAAATTCGTTCACGACGAGGCAGTGCGGTTCCTGCGCACCCTCGAGCCGAGAGAAGTTATTGATGTCGAACTGTGAACCCGTGAGCGATTCTATGAGCGAGAGGCGCCAATTTGGGGTGCGACGGCAAGCGAAGCGCGACGCCGCTTTGGATCTTGCTCACTCCAATGAAACGCGATCGGCGGATCCAAAGCGCCGTCGCCGCTTCGCTCTGCCGCCGCACTCCAAATTAGCGCTCGCTCTCCTGGGATTCTCGACACTATGCGCGCCGATTACTGGTTGCAGAAGGGACATGCAGGACCAGCCCAAATCAATCGCTTATCGCGAAAACACTTTTTATAAGGACGGCACCGGATCGCGTCCCCTGGTTGAGGGCACCGTGCCGCGAGGTTACCTGCGAGAGGATCGCGCGCTTTATCTTGGAAAGAAACCAGCCGGCCAGGCCCAAACCCTGGGCCAACCGGCAGCGAACCCGCAGAACCCGAGCACTCCTTCGGCAACGACCGGAACTACAACGAGCGCGCCTAACAGCACGTCGCCGAGTGTGCTTTATCCCGACGACGTCGAGACTTTTCCGTTCGCAATTACCAAAGAGGATTTGGAGCGAGGTCAGCAGCGCTTCAACATTTTCTGTTCAGCCTGTCACGGAATGACCGGTTACGGCGACGGCATGGTCGCGCGGCGCGGATTCAATAAGCCGGCGCCCGCAAATTACCACCAGGACCGCCTGCGGCAGGCGCCGGTGGGCCACTTCTTTGACGTAGTAACAAACGGCTGGGGCGCAATGCCATCGTATGCATCGCAAATTCCGGTCGAGGACCGGTGGCGCATCATCGCTTACATTCGCGCGCTGCAATTAAGCCAGACGCCCCCGGGCGGAAGCCCGACGGTAAGGGAGGGCGCCAACCAGGGCACCGCAAAATAAATGATTCAGGGCTACACACCTCCAGCAGATCTCGGCCGCGTGAGCACGCGCGCGTTGATTGTCGGGGTGATCTTCACGCTGGTACTTATCTTTGGCGCGTTCCTCGATCGCAAGCAATTCTTTCACGCTTATCTGATAGGTTTTATTCTTTGGATTGGCCTTACGCTCGGCAGTCTCGCGCTTCTGATGTTGCAGCACCTGACCGGCGGAGCCTGGGGACTGGTTATTCGCCGGGTGCTCGAAGCTGCGACCCGGACTCTGCCGCTGATGATCATTCTGTTCGTGCCGCTCGTTTTCGGCCTCAAGGATATTTATCCCTGGACAGATCCGCTGTTCATGAAAACGACTAACGCCCTTCAGCAGAAGTCCAAGTACTTGAATCCGTCGTTCTTTCTGATTCGCGCAGCCATCTATTTTGTTTTCTGGTCGCTGCTGGCATTGCTTCTGAACTGGCTGTCACTGGAACAGGACCGAACTGCAGACAAAAATATTCGAAAGCGTTTGCAGATGGTCAGCGGCCCCGGGCTTGGCCTGTTGATTATCTCAATGACATTCGCGTCGGTCGATTGGATCATGTCGCTCGAGCCGGCCTGGATGTCCACAATTTTCGGTTTGATTTTCGTCGCTTCGGGGAGTCTGAGTGCGCTGGCATTCACGATCGTCATGATGTCATGGCTGCGAAAGCGGGACCCGATGAATCGCGTCGCCCAGACGTCGCACTTTCATGACTGGGGCAATTTGTTGCTGGCGCTGGTCATGCTCTGGACGTATTTCGCCTTCTCGCAATATCTGATTATCTGGTCCGGTAATCTGCCGGAAGAGACGACCTGGTACGTAGCGCGCACGCATGGCGGCTGGGGCATCATCGCGATCTCGATCGCGGTTCTGCAGTTCATATTTCCGTTTATGACGCTGCTGTCGCGCGCGGCGAAAAAGAGTTCAGAGAGATTGGCGTCGCTGGCCGTGCTCATCCTGATAATGAGATTTGTGGATGCGATCTGGTTGATCGAGCCGGCTTTCGATCCGCATCATTTTCATGTGAGCTGGATGGACGTCGTGGCGCCGATTGCGATGGGCGGCTTATGGGTCGCGGCCTTTGCCTGGCAATTGCAAAGGCGAGCGCTGGTGCCGATTAACGATCCACAGCTCGAGCAGGCATTGGAACCGGCGCACGGACATTAGTTTGGAGTCAGTACCACCCGCGGTAGCGGTGGGTAAGAAGAAATGGCACACAAAGAGCACGTCACAGAAACGCCTGACACTTCGTACATCAAGAACGTCGATGTAACGCACGAAGTGAGCGACGTTTACATCGGCGGCATCGCCAAGTTCGTGGTCGCGCTCGCGGTGTTGATGATCGTTTCGTTTGTCCTGATGTGGGCGCTCTTTCGTTCGTTCGAATCGCGAAGCACCGATCCGCCGCGTTCACCAATGGCCCTGAGCGACGAAAAACGTCTGCCGCCGGAACCGCGCCTGCAGGGCGCGCCTGGCTTTGCTGAAGAGCTCGATAAGTCGGCCGCCGCGGCGAAAGAACAGAAGCCTGAGATGAGTCATGAAAGTAAGGCCGGCGCCCCGGCGCCAAAGGATCCGATGTGGGAGATCAAGGTTTTGCACGATCAATGGAACGACGTTCTGAAAAACGGCCCGGTCGACAAAGACGGAAAGCGTTACGGCATGCCGATCGAAACCGCCAAGGAAGAAGTTTTGAAGCAGTTGCCGGTGAGAAAGCAGTAGGCAAAATGCAGCAAGCAAAAACCAGAAAACCCGGAGTGTTGTGGCGCATCGTCATGTGCTGCCTTCTGCTTACTGCCTACTGCCTTCTGACAAACGCGCAACCCGGTGTGCCGCGGCCGAATTCGCCGCTTTATGGTGGAGCGCCTTCGACGGGGACGACGTCGGTGGGACTGCCGCCGGTGCTGAAGAAAGTCGGCATCGATCAGAAACTGAATGAACAAGTCCCGCTCGACCTGGTTTTCAAAGATGAAGAAGGACGCGAGGTTCGCCTGGGCCAGTACTTCAAGGGCAAGCCGGTGGTGCTTTCTCTCGTTTATTACACGTGCCCGATGCTTTGTAATCAGATTCTGAACGGCATGCTGAGTTCTTTCCGCCAGATCTCATTCAACGCGGGCGAACAGTTCGAAGTAGTCAATGTCAGTTTCGATCCAAAGGACACGCCGGCAATCGCTGCCGCCAAAAAGCAGACTTACATCAAAGCTTACAATCGCGCCGGCGGCGAATCCGCGTGGCATTTTCTGACAGGCGACGAAGCCAACATCAGGCGTCTGGCTGACGCGGTGGGATTTCGTTACCTTTGGGACGAACAGACACAACAGTTCGCGCACGCCAGCGGGATCATGATCGCGACGCCGGAAGGAAAGCTCGCGCGCTATTTTTATGGCGTCGAATACGCCCCGAGGGATTTGCGTCTGGGTCTGGTCGAGGCTTCAAAGAATAAAATCGGCACGCCGGTCGATACTCTGATGCTTTACTGCTATCACTACGATCCCTCGACGGGTAAGTACGGCGCTGTGGTGATGAATATTATGAGAGTTGCGGGCGTGGTGACGTTGGTTTTGATTGGGGGAATGCTTTTGGTGTTGAGAAAGATTGGGCGACGCCGGCAGGCAGTGGCGGTTTAGGGATTTCGGATTTCAGATCTGAGATCTCAGATTACAGATTTCAGATTACAGATTACAAATTTCATTGATGCAATCCTGGTTTCCATTTGTTCCTGAAAGCGCTTCGACGGTCTCCGGCGAGGTCGAAGCTCTGTACTTTTACATCTGGGGCGTCACGATGTTTTTCGTGCTCCTGATTACCTTCGTGGTCGTCTACTTTGTCATTCGCTATCGCCGCCGCAACGCATTCGAAATCCCGCGACCCATCGAGGGTTCAACCAAACTCGAAACTTTGTGGTCGCTGATTCCTTTGATGATTGCGATGACGATCTTCTTTTGGGGCGCGAAGGTTTACTTCGCCCAATACCGGCCCGCAAAGAATGCCATCGACATCTACGTGGTCGGCAAACAATGGATGTGGAAGTTTCAGCATGCGACGGGCCAGCGCGAAATCAACGAATTGCATATCCCTGTCGGCCGCAAGATCAAACTGATCATGGCCACCGAAGATGTGATTCACGATCTCTTTGTGCCGGCCTTTCGCACCAAGATCGATGTCGTTCCGGGGAAATACACCACTGAATGGTTCGAAGCGACCAAGCCCGGCCGTTACCATTTCTTTTGTGCTGAGTATTGCGGCATGAACCACTCCGGGATGGGCGGTTACGTCGTCGTGATGGAGCCGGCTGAATATGAGAATTGGTTGAGCGGCAACGCCGGACAGGCTTCGCCGGCCGCCGCGGGCCGCGGGCTTTTTGAGTCGCTCGGGTGTGCGTCGTGTCATGGCGCGAACGCCGAAGGTGGCCGCGGGCCGGCGCTGCTCGGCCTATACGGCAGCAAAGTTGTGCTCAATAACAACCAGACGGTGACTGGCGACGAAGGCTATCTGCGCGAATCGATTCTGAACCCGCAGGCGAAAATCGCGACGGGCTTTGGTCCGATCATGCCTTCGTTCCAGGGCCAGCTGAGCGAGGAGCAGTTGTTACAAGTGGTGGCGTACTTGAAGTCGTTATCAACGACGAAGCCGGAAGTGCCGACAGGGAAACCGGCAGCAACGGCGTCGCCCGGTGCGAAACCGAGTGCGAGCCCTGCGGCTTCGACAAAGAAGTGATTTTTTCGGACAGCTTTTTTGAAGCAGCGCCGCGTAGCGGCGAAATGTTTATAGTTACGACGGCCCCATAATGAACAAGCTCCGAAGGAGCGAAACATTCTGTCGCCCATAAATGGGCTCATGAAGTTGAGATGGAATCGTATCTATAAATATTACGTGCCTACGGCACTAAGAACTCATGGAAGAATTCGAGATACCAAAACCACCGCGGTCGAATTACCTGAACGCTGAGCACGGCTTGAAGTCCTGGCTTTTGACCAGGGACCACAAGCGTATCGCGCTGCTTTATCTGGGCTCGATCAGCTTCTTCTTTCTGATCGGCAGTTTGTACGCGATGGCCATTCGCATCGAGTTGCTCACGCCGCAGGGCGACTTCATGCAGTCGAGCACCTACAACAAGACCTTTACCCAGCACGGGATCATCATGGTGTTCTTCTTCCTGATCCCGTCGATTCCGGCGACGCTCGGGAATTTTCTCATTCCGCTGATGATCGGCGCGAAAGACCTCGCCTTTCCGCGCATCAACCTTTTGAGTTGGTATATCTACATGCTGGGCGGCGTGATCACGATTTACGCGCTGCTGGCCGGCGGCGTCGATACGGGTTGGACATTTTATGTTCCGTACAGCACGACGTTTTCGAACACGTACGTCATCGCCACCGGCGTGGGAATTTTCATCAACGGGTTCTCTTCGATTCTCACGGGGCTGAATTTCATCGTCACGATTCACACGATGCGCGCGCCGGGCATGACCTGGTATCGGATGCCGCTCTTTGTGTGGTCACACTATGCCACCAGCTTAATCATGATTCTTGGCACGCCGGTCGTCGCAATCACGATTCTGCTGGTCGCGCTCGAGAGGCTCGCGCACATCGGCATATTCGATCCGGCCGCCGGCGGCGACCCGGTCCTCTTCCAGCATCTGTTTTGGTTCTACTCGCATCCGGCGGTCTACATCATGGTGCTGCCGGCGATGGGCGTAGTCAGCGAATTGATCGCGAACTTCTCGCGCAAGAATATTTTTGGGTACAAGTTCGTCGCGTTCTCGAGTTTGGCGATTGCGGTGCTCGGCTTCCTCGTCTGGGGTCATCACCTGTTTGTCGCCAGCCAATCGGTTTACGCCGGACTGATTTTCTCGTTTCTCAGCTTTGCTGTCGCAATTCCTTCAGCTATCAAAGTCTTCAATTGGACGGCGACGCTCTACAAAGCTTCGATTTCGTACGACACGCCGATGCTTTACGGCCTCGGCTTTATCGGATTGTTCACGATCGGCGGGATGACGGGAATGTTCCTGGCGTCTCTGGGAACCGACGTGCACCTGAGCGATACGTATTTTATCGTCGCGCATTTTCACTACATCATGGTGGGCGGAACGCTTTTGGCCTATCTCGGCGGGTTGCACTACTGGTGGCCCAAAATCAGCGGACGCATGTACCCGGAAGGCTGGGGCCGCTTTGCTGCGCTGGTCATCTTTGTGGGATTCCACCTGACGTTTTCGCCGCAGTTTGTGCTGGGATACATGGGCATGCCACGCCGCTATCACACCTATCCGGTTGACCTGGTGTCGTGGCAGGTGCTGCACGTGTTATCAACGGCGGGCGCGTCAATCCTGGGCTTCGGATTAATGATTCCATTGATCTATCTGGTTTGGTCGATGCGTTATGGTCGCATCGCCGAAGCGAATCCGTGGAATTTGCCGGGACTGGAATGGCAGACGGCTTCACCTCCGCCAACTGAGAATTTCCTGATTACGCCGGTGGTGACGCACGAAGCATACGAGTTCGCGCCTCCTGAACATAAAGAAGTTGTCGGTAAGTTTGAAAGGCAACAGCCGGCAGAGACTTAGGATGAAGAAAATTGAAGACTGAGAATTGAGAAATGCAAATTGCAAATTTGCAAAACCGCGGCGTCCGAGTTGACTCAATTTGAACTTTTCAATTTTCAGTTTTCAATTTTCAATTACGAATCATGCCTGAAGGTTTAGAGACAACTCACGAACACGTCGAGCATCCGGCGCTGCAGCACCATTTCGAGAACATGGAGCAGCAGCGTGAAGCGGGCACGCTCGGCATGTGGGTGTTTCTGGTCACTGAAATCATGTTCTTTGGCGGCATGTTCCTGGCCTACACGCTCTATCGTTATCAGTTCCCCGCAGCCTTTGTCAGCGCCAGCAATCACCTCGACATCAAACTGGGCGCCATCAACACGGTCGTCCTTATCGTGAGCAGTTTTACGATGGCGATGGCGGTTTACAGCACCCAGGTCGGCCGTCAACGAGCGACGATTCTCTGTCTGATTCTGACGATGATTCTGGGCGCAGGGTTTCTCGGTATCAAAGCGAAGGAGTACCACGATAAATACAACGACCACCTGATTCCCGGAAAACTGATTCCCAGCCGGCCCTTCGGCCCGGAAGTAGCCAAGCCCGGTGAAACCGATCCGCACAAGTTGCACCTGGTTGAAGGGGCCACGGTGCAGAACGTCGAACTGTTTTACTGGATCTATTTTGCGATGACCGGCATGCACGCGTTGCACATGATTATTGGCCTCGGGATCATGTCGGTGCTTTTGATAATGGCGTGGCGCGGCCGCTTCAGCCCCGAATATCACGCGCCGGTGGAAATCTCAGGATTGTACTGGCACTTTGTGGATATCATTTGGATCTTTCTATTCCCTCTGCTTTATTTGCTTGGCAGACACCTGGAAGGCCACGGAGGTTAATTACGGATCGTTCTTACTGATCTCTGACTTCTGATCTCTGACCTCTGATCTCTGACCTCTGCTTTTATGAGTGAACACATAGTTCAGCCGCGAATTTACATCGCCATCTTTTTGGCGTTGATGGTCGGCACTGGGCTGACAGTGATGGCGGCGTTCTATGATTTTCCGGGGCCGCTCAACGCGGTCGTCGCTTTGACGATCGCCGTGATCAAAGCGACGCTGGTGGTCCTCTATTTCATGCACGTTCGTTATAGTGGCCGGCTGGTTTGGCTGGTGATCGTAGCGGCGCTGCTATGGTTGGCGATTATGTTCGCAATCACTTTCAGCGATTACTGGACGCGTGCGTGGCAACCGCCTTTCTGATCTCAATCCATCAATCAAGCGTAAGGCGGCCATCAGCGTTGACTACCTCTCCCAACGATTCACATACTTGACTCACCCGTGCATCTAATCGTAGCTACTCGCCACTAGACGTGAACCAACAACCAGCTGGGTAGCAGCAGATTCAGTCTGCAGTCAGAACCAGGCAAATTGATGTCAGCCGCCAAGTCAGTCTGACGGCTTGAAAGAAGCAGCCGATCAATTTCCCGCCAGCCTTAGGTTCCGACGATTGGGCATACGCGTTGCTAGCTCAGTCGCGCCCCTCCGAATTGATTCTCTCTGGTTCCCGCTGCTAAGGAGTCGTGACGTGTCGAGTTTCCCTTTGAGCTGTGCAAGATTCACTTCGCTGTCAGTCGTCTTTGCGTTGTTGCTTTGTCTGCCGGCACCTCGTTCAACCCAAGCTCAATTGCTCAATCTCAGTCAACCGCTTGCGACGACAATCCCGCTGATCAAAGTAGCTGACGACCTGACCACGCTCCTGCAAAATCCTTCGAGCGGCCGCGCCAATCTTATTGTCCAGCTAAACGGACCGCTCAGTCTTACACTCAAAACGCTGATCCTGGCGCTCGGCGGTCAAATTACTGCCACCTATGAAAACTTTGACATGATCGCCGTGAATCTTCCGGCGGCGTCGTTGCTACAGCTACTCGCTTTGCCCGGGGTGGCGTTTGTTTCCCCGGACCGGACCGTCGTGATGATGGGCCATGTGTCAGCAACTACGGGCGCCGACGCGGTTCGAATTCCTTCAGCCTCAGGTTCCGGGCTGGACGGCAGTGGGATTGGAATCGCCGTGCTGGATTCAGGTATCTACAACTCTCACAAATCCTTCAGCGGCAAGTTGGGCAACGTTCGCGTCATCGTGAACAAGGACTTCACCGGCGAGAACCGCACCGATGATCCTTACGGCCACGGAACGCACGTGGCCTCAATAGCGGCCGGCAACCAGAGCATCTCGGCTGGCGCATACGCTGGGATCGCTACGAATGCGAATGTTCTTAACGTCCGAGTACTGACGGCCGACGGCACCGGAACAACGTCCGGTTTGCTCAAAGGCTTGAACTGGGTGATGTCGAACCGAAACCTCTATAACATTCGGGTTGCCAATCAGCGACGCAGTTTGTTGATAGCGAGTTGGCGGCTCATGTCGCTGAAGTGCTGAAGGAGAATTCGCTGGATCCGTGCTTCCTGCATTTGGAAATTACCGAAACTGTGGTGATGGACAATGCCGAAAAGGCTTGCCGAACTCTCAAACAGCTGCGCTCCCTCGGTGTTCACCTGAGCATTGACGATTTCGGCACCGGGTATTCGTCGCTGAGTTATCTGACACGTTTTCCAGTCAACAAAATGAAGATCGATCGATCGTTCATCGGTGAAATGGTGACTTCAGGTGAAACCCTGGAGGTTGTGCGCACGATCGTTACTCTGGCTTCGACGCTTGGGATCGAGGTGGTCGCTGAAGGTGTCGAGACGATGGAGCAGCGGCATATTCTGAATGGGCTGAACGTCAAGTACGCGCAGGGTTATCTCTTTTTCCGGCCATTGGAAGCACCTGACGTAGCAGAGCTAATCGATCCCGCAAAGCGATTTGCTTCGCCGGAAAGCGGACCGCTGCCGCAAGTCGAACTTCCTTACGCTGAATTACAGAGCGTGGCCTGAAATGGTGAGGGGGTTCGCCGGTACTGCTTCCGACGATCCGAACTGCGGTAAAACTATTCCTGCAGATAAAACCTGGATTCGCGCACGTTGATTACCTTGTGACAGCTGGGGCAGCGAAGTTGCAACGTCGCGTCCGACGTTTTGATGGTCGCCCCACAGTTAGGACAGGGCTCGCTGACTTCGTTGGTCTTGAACAAGTCACGCATCATAAACATCGGAATGATCAACCCGGCAGCCAGCAGCGGAATTCCGAAGATTAGTCCGACGCTCGTCCCCTGACCCACCGTCAGGCTGACGATCAAGCCGCCGATAAACAGCACCAATCCGACCGCAATGCTGAACGAGAATCCGTAAGCGCTGTCAAACGTGCGCCGCGGTTTTGTTTTGTCCGTGGTTTCCTCTGCCATTAGATTCTCCGCGATTTTTTAGGCGACTATTACTAGACGAAATTGCCTTCTGTTAATGAATCAATCAGTTCGGTTGTGATGCAGTTTGAAACCCGCGGTTCAGAGTTCAGCCTTCAGGCCGCTATTTCGCAGTCCAAGCTAAAGCTTGAGCTCTAAACTGCATCTCACCTCAAATCAGTTTATCGAAAGTACAAGTATCTCTTCCCGGCGGCTTGTCCAACAGCAGCGCTGTAAACCCGAGGAAACGCGGGATATTCTCGCCTAGTTTGGCGACCTGTTCCTCATGCACCTCTCGTTCCCGCTCGGGGGTTGGTTTCTCTGGCAGCAAACCAAATCCCTTTGGCCCATACGCGCCGCAATCTCTGTGCTCCATGACCAGCACCGCCGGCACCTGGTGAAGCGCTCTGGCGAGATCCAGATGATCAAAAAACGTCTTGTGCCAGTGCTCCTTCCCGGGCACGACGGCTCCCAGCGCCGCCCCGGCCAGGATCACATGATCATATTTTAAGCCCTTCATGAGGTCAGAAATGGTTAAGAAAAAACGGAAGTCCATGCAGGTAAGCAAGAGTACGTCAGCTAAGTGGTCATCATCGCCGACCACGTGCAAGTCTTTCACGTAAGCTTCAAAATCAATCAACTGCTCGCGCTTGTCAGACATTTAATTTCCTCCTTCGACTCCCAGTCGTTGTTAACTCAACCGCCGGTGACTAAACAGTTGCGTTAGTTCGCCAAAAGGCGTGGCTTCCGCAAACGAATTGAAAGCGCCTTCTGATTGAATTTCCTTAGCGGCCTTCATGAAACCGCCCCACGCCGCGCGCGCTAAAGCACCACCGACTGAAATGCGACGCACGCCCAGATCTGCCAACTGGGACACGGTCGTGTCGCAATTGTTCGTCGAGACAAGCACGTTAACCGGCTTTGGCGCAACCGCTTTTACTATTGCGGCGATTTCATCCGGCTCGGCGACGCCGGGCGCGTATAAACAGTCGGCGCCGGCCTCAGCAAACGCCACCAAACGCTTGAGCGAGGTTTTCAATGGATCAGAGTCGCCCACGAGCCAGGCCTCGCAGCGAGCGGTGAGCACGACTGCGAACCCGGACACATCAATTGCCGCGCGCGCGGCCTTGACGCGTTCAACGGCCAAATCGAAATCGTACAAGGGCTGGCCATCGATTCCCGTCGAATCTTCGATCGACAAGCCGGCGACACCGGTGGCCACGCAATGCGAAACATTCTCAGCGACATCTTCGGACGTGTCCGCGTATCCGTTTTGAAAATCAGCATTGACCGGCAACGACGTCGCCGCGACAATCTCGCGAAAGTGATCGAGCATCATCCCGCGCGAAACGAACGCGGGCCCGTCCGGCAGTCCTTTTGAAAACGCAAAGCCCGCCGATGTCGTCGCCAGCGCCTGAAAGCCAACCTGCTCGAGATAAATTGCCGAACCGGCGTCCCAGGGATTCGGCAACACAAAACAGCCGGACTCGTGCAATCGTCGAAACTCTTCGATAGCGTTTGTTTGCTTCATCGGATATTCAAGGGGCAGGCGAGAAGAATAGAACTCGAACATGGTGAACGTCAAAGAGCGAAGAGTTTGGACAGGATTTACATGACTCACAGAATAGGAGTAATTCACCGCAGAGGACGCAGAGAAGAACAAGCAAGGGTATGAAAGACCGGTGTGAAATCGCCGGCAAGAAACCTCTTAGCTATTTTCCTTTTCTTCTCTGCGTCCTCTATGGTGAAATTTCTCTACTTGGAACAAAGAGACTCTCTGGTTATCATCGCTGCGATTTTATGTTTAGCATCGAAACAGAGCGACTTATCCTTTGTCATCTTGCTGCCGGCGACGCTGAGTTCGTTCTCGAACTGCTCAATCAACCGTCATTCATTCGTTACATCGGCGACAAGGGTGTGCGAAACCTCGACGATGCCCGCCGCTATATCGCCGATGGACCGGTCAAGAGCTATGAGGTCAACGGGTTTGGTTTGAATCTGGTGCGACTGAAAGCGAGCAACACTCCGATCGGAATTTGCGGCGTGTTGAAGCGCGATACTTTGCCTGATCCGGACATTGGATTTGCTTTCCTGCCGTCGTTTTGGAACCAGGGCTACGCGCTTGAATCGGCTGCGGCGGTGATGAACCATGCGCGCGAGACTCTCGGGCTTGAACGCATTCTCGCGATCACCTCGCCCGACAATGAAGCGTCAGAAAAATTGCTCGGCAAGATTGGTTTGCGATTCTCGCGACTGATGAAACTGACTGAAGACGCGGATGAAGTTAAGTTGTTTACGAGCGAGTAGTGTCTTGGTTTTACTTTGCGTGTCTTTGCGGCCTCGCGTCTTTGCGTGAAACGACTCTTTCCGCATAGTAGTTCTCACGCACAGAACCGCAAAGAAAACCGCAAAGTAAAACACTACTCGCGAGCGAGCCTGTCCATGAACTTAAACGATCTCAGAGATCTCTACCGGCACATGGAATGGGCCGACGCCTCGGTTTGGCGGGCAGTGCTCGCGTCGGAAGAAGCTTGCGCCGATCAAAAACTCACGGAATATTTCTATCACCTGCACTTGGTGCAGCGGGCATTCCTGCGCGCGTGGCGCAGCGAGCCGCGCGATACACCTTACCCAACTTTTGACGACGTGCGCGAACTGATGCTTTGGGGACGCAGTTACTTTGGCGAGGCGTTCGAGCATTTTGAAACGTTGAACGACGAGCAGATCTCGCAGCCGGCGCAACTACCGTGGGCGGATGTTGTTGAGCAAGAACTCGGACGCAAGCCGGAAATGCTCACCGTAGCAGAAATGATTCTGCAAGTACCTATGCACAGCCAGTACCATCGCGGCCAGGTAAATGCGCGCCTGCGAGCGGTAGGCGGTGAACCACCGAGAGTCGATTACATCGTCTGGGTCTGGCTGGGGCGGCCCGAGGCTGATTGGAAGTCTTGAATGATTTGCGATTCTCTCCTTCTTTGGTGAGGGAGTGCTCGGCGGTGAATAAGTTTTGTTTCTTCTCTGTGTCTTAGTGGATCTCTGAAATCACCGAGACCCAAAGAGAATTAGGACACCATCGCGCCGCGGTAAACCTGGCGGCTTGAACTAATGAAGAAACCCCAGACCATAGATCAAGGCGCAGAACAAATTGAGCGCGTCCGGCGAATTTGCCTTTCACTGCCTGAGACGTGGGAGAAAATCTCGCACGGCGAACCGACTTGGTTTGTCGGCAAGAAAGTCTTCGCCATGTTCTCAAACAACCATCACGGCGACGGGCATATTGCGGTCACCATTCCGGCAGCGATCGGCGTTCAGGAAGCGCTCATCAAAAAGTCGCCAAAGAAATTCTATCGGCCACCTTATGTCGGTGTCCGCGGTTGGATCGGAATCGAGATAAATCGAGTCCCCGACAAAGAGCTGACACTTCACTTGCGCGAGGCCTGGAAGTTAATTGCCTCACCTAAATTGCATCCGTTGGTAAAAAGATAAAAATGTACCGCAGGCTGCCAGCCTGCGGCGGTCTGAATTCTAAACTGGTGGAGCAACGCGCAGACTTCGGTACGCACGCCTCCGGCATGCTCGTCAGCCAGCACTCCAGAGGAGTAACTTTTGCAACAAAATCCCACGCGCGGGCGTTTGATTTACGCCGATCGTCTACTTTAAGAAACCAGGAGTCTGCAAATGAAGCGTCTATTTGCCAGTTCTCTTCTCGCCGCACTAACCCTATCGACCGCAGCGGACGTTTCCAGTCTTCACCGTCAAACCTTTGCCGCGACCACAGTCACTCAGGCACAGGCAAAGCCCGTCGGCAAGTCTGTCACAACCGTGCCGTTCGAGCTCGTCACCAGGCACATCGTCGTACCGGTCAGGATTAACAACTCGCGCCCGCTGTCGTTTGTGCTGGACACTGGGGATCGGGTAGGCATTGTCGACATTGACGTGGCGAAAGAGCTTGGCTTGAAACTTCGGGGGCAAGTCAACATTGGTGGCGCCGGCGGCGGCACACTGCCCGGATCGATAGTTGACGAAGCCACTTGGACATTGCCAGGTCTGGAGGGATTCTCACAACCGATCAAGCTGGCAATCCCTCTCGGCAGATTGAAGGCGCGTTTTGGTCATGACTTTGACGGGATCATCGGCGCCGAATTCATCAAACAGTTCGTCATCGAAATCGACTACCCTGGTGGGGTGATCAGGCTTCATGACAAAAACCAGTTCAGCTATAACGGATCGGGCGAAAGCGTCCCCGTACAATTGGATCATCAGGGCTATCCAATCATTGATGCAGAGGTGACGCCCTCGTCCGGTGAACCGATTAAAGGAAAGTTCCTGTTGGATATCGGCGCCGGCAGCGCTTTGGCTTTGCACGCCCCATTCGTTTCGGAACATCAGCTGCTCAATTCCGAACTCAAGACGATCAAAGCGATTGGTCTGGGCGGCGCCGGCGGACAGAGCAGTGGGCGTATCGGCCGTGTCGCAGAGCTGAAAATCGGCAAATACAAAATCGCTAATCCGCTCACAATTTTCTCGGAAGACAAGGCCGGCGCGCTTTCCAGCACCGCTCTCGCCGGAAACATCGGCCAGCAGATCGCCAGCCGGTTCAAACTGTTTCTTGATTACGATCACAACCGGATTGTCTTCGAACCGGCCGCCACTTTCAGCGAGCCGTTCGATCGATCGCAGAGCGGACTAGCGCTCGCCGCGGAAGGCCGCGATTACACAATTTTCCGGATCACTGACGTGCTGGAAAATTCGCCCGCGTCCGAAGCCGGACTGCAGAAAGATGATCTGATCATTCAGGTCAACGATAAGCCGGCAGCCGAATTGACCATTACGAAACTCGGCGAGTTACTCGAAAAGCCCACACCTTATAAGATGAAAGTTAAACGTGGCGATCAGACCCTGCAGGTAACCTTGACGCCACGAAAGCTGGTTTAGAAACGGGAGGCGAAAACATGGCTCATGAAGATCAATTTGTGCCGCACCTAATCGTAAGTGACGGCATCGCGGCGTTGAAATTCTACGCGGAAGTTCTCGGCGCCGAACAGGGCCACACAATGATGGCCCCCGACGGCAAGCGGGTGATGCATGGAGAACTGACACTCGACGGACACAAGATCTTCCTCAGCGATGAGTTCACAGCTGATGAAGGCGGCTCGTGTTCGACGCCAAAGACTCTGGGCGGTTCATGCGTCCGCATCATGCTCATGACTGATAACGCTGACGCAGTCGTCGAACGGGCCGTCGCTCGCGGCGCAAAAGTAATCATGCCGGTCCAGGACATGTTCTGGGGCGCGCGTTACGGACAAATCGTCGATCCTTTCGGTCACCAGTGGGGTATCAATCAACAACTGCGAGAGCAAAGCGAAGCTGAAACCAGCGCCGCCGCCGAAGAGTTCTTCGGAAAGCGCGGTGAATAAACGTATAGCAGACTGTCCAGTCTGCGATACTTTGGCCACCTAAAGGTGAAGCAGCGATGCCGTTTAGAGTTCAAGCTTCAGCTTGTACTGCGAAACGGCAGCCTGATAGGCTGAGCTCTGAACCGTGTGATTCAAACTGCACCACTCCCTAAAGAGGAAGCAGACTAGACAGTCTGCTTTACAGCACTTCCCTTTTTCCCAAATCCCGTGATATCTACTCGCCTCGGTAAGAGGAAACCTCGCGATGACTTATGTAGCCTTACTCAGAGGAATCAATGTCGGTGGAAATAAGTTGATCAAGATGAAAGAGCTCGCGCGCATTTTTGCCGATGCCGGCCTGAAGAATGCGCGCACTTACTTTGCGAGCGGCAACGTTATTTTTGAATCCGGTTCCGCAAATAAAGCCGCGCTTATTAAGAAGATCGAAAAGGCACTCCAAAAGTCGCTTGGTTATGAAGTTACTGTGGTGCTCCGGACTCTCAGTGAAATTGAACGCCTCGTCAAACGAAATCCTTTCAAAAAATACGAAGCGACGAAAGATGTGATGCTGTGCGTGGTCTTTCTGGCTGACGAACCGAAAATCAAACCGAAATTGCCTCTGGTTTCACTCACGGAGAATCTCGAAGTCTTTGAAGTCGTCGACCTTACGGCGTGCGTAGTGTTGCGCCGAAAAAAGACTGGCTGGTTCGGCTTTCCCAACAATTTCGTCGAGAAGCAGTTCAACGTTACCGGCACAACGCGACAGTGGCGCAGTATCAACAAACTCTTGAAGGCCGCGGCTTTGCCTCAAAAGTCATGAGTATTCTCAATCAGCGGGTAAGGGCCGTTAGGTCCGACATCTTTGTAGTAGCCAGACGAGAAAGAATTCAGAGGCCCGTAGGGCCGACACTCTCCAATGGTCAAACGATGTGCTTGAAACTGAAATGTGACGGCCCTACGGGCCTTTATTATTAACGGTATCGGGTTTCTACAAATATGCCGGGCCTAACGGCCCTTTCGGACTGGCGCGCAAACCGTCTCGGTTGCCAATGGTCAAGGCAAGCGAGGACGCTTGCGCTCCAGTCCACTTCTAAAGTCTCGGCATTTGGTGATGCGCGTCACAATTTAACCAAAACTTGACAACAAAGGACTCGACAAGGCGACCAGCCAGGACTAGAATTCAGCGCAGTGACATTGGTTCCCACAATTTCCAAGCTTCGCTCGGCGCTGGCACTCGGGCTGATGCTCTGGTGCGCAGGCACCGGTTGTCTGGCCCACGGAATGGCGATGGGCAGTGCTGCTCCGGCGTCGAACAGCAAATCAGCAACAACCAATTTCAAACAATCCGAGATGGCGATGAACGGACACGCCTGCTGCAAGGCGCGTCACCGTTCGTTGCAGAATGAATCGGCTGCCAAATTAAATTCAGAAACAATTGCCCTACCTGAAGATTCTTCTTCGGACGGGGCCAACAGTTGTTGCCCGCTTACGAGCGGCTCGTTTGTAACCGTGTCCCGCAGCCAACAGGACAACAGCAACAGTTCCGCATCAACCGGCACGGGCCTGGCGGAACCAGGTTTCATCGTACAGTTTCCCGCAAGTCGCACGACCCCTCTGCGTCTGCCGCATCACGAACAGACGTATCTCACCTGCTGCGCTTTTCTGATCTAGAAGTCTGCCTGCTCGACGAAGTCGGTGACAGTCGTTGCTGTCACTTCGGCACTCTCTCGAATCCCGTCTGGTTTAGGGATTCTTCGACAGGAGATAATCAAGATGAACAAAATCAAAGCACTCGTGGTTGCCCTGGCATGCTGCGCAGCCCTGACTATTTCAGCCGCGGGCCTGGCCCTCAGCGCGCAACAGAACTCGAATCAGAATACTGAAGCGTGTTGCGACATGGCGAACTGCTGCAAGGACGGCGCTATGTCCTGCTGCAAGAAGAAGCGCAAAGGCAAGAATGCGCACGCTTGTTGCAAAGGCAAGACCGGCACAGGTGAGTCCTGCTGCTGCAAAGGCGATTCATGCCCGATGCCTAACAAGAAGAGCGGCAACACCAACAACTGATTTCCCCTTAACTTAAATCGAGTGGCGGGCGCAGAGCTTCGGCTCCGCGCCTGTCTCTCGTCGTTGTGTTTGCGTACGAAAAGTTATGAGGGACGTGAAAGTGTCTCTAGCGCTCGCCGTTTTGCTCTGGGCATCTGCCCTGGTCGCGGCACAGGAACGTCAGATGCCCGGAATGAAAATGCCGGCCGCATCGCCGTCTCCCACGGCTTCGCCATCACCGGGAAAGTCAACGCACACGCACGGAACGCCCACGCCAGCGGCCACGCCATCACCAAGCCCTTCCAGCCAAATGCCGGGAATGCAAATGAGCGATGACGCCTCCAGAATGAATCCGCTGCTGGTCATGTCCGACGCCGGGATGGGAATTAGAATCGGATCAGCCAAAGCCGGAAATGTAATGAACCTGGGACAGATGGGATCGGGCACTTCATGGCAACCAGACACGTCACCCATGTACATGTGGGACAAAGCCTCGGGCCCATGGCTGTTCATGTTTCACTTCAACGCCGTGGCTGGCGTTAACGCCCAGGGTGGACCGCGCGGAACGACAAAATTCGAGTCGGCGAATTGGTTCATGCCAATCGCTTACCGCCGTCTTGGCCCAGGCACACTCCAATTGCGCGGCATGGTTAGCGCTGAGCCGTTCACTTTTCCACCCGGAGGTTCGCCCTTACTTTTTCAAACCGGTGAGAGTTATCAGGGCCAACCGCTAATCGATCGACAGCACCCGCACGATTTCTTTATGGAGCTGTCGGCCCAATACACAGTGCCGTTAGGCGAGCGCGGAACGTGGTTCGCATATTTTGGTTATCCCGGCGAGCCGGCCCTCGGACCGGTGGCGTTTATGCATCGCGCTTCGGCAGCCGAAAATCCTTCGGCGACTTTGTCGCATCACCTGCAGGATTCGACGCATATTGTCTTTGGAGTAGTCACGACGGGCTTCACCTATCGTTGGTTCAAGCTGGAAGGATCGATCTTCAACGGTCGCGAGCCGGACGAGAATCGCTATGACTTTGACGCTCACAAATGGAATTCGCGTTCCGCGCGTTTTAGTTTTGCGCCGAACCGAAATTGGGTGGCCCAGGTGAGTTACGGATTTCTGCGAAGTCCCGAAAACCAGGAGCCCGGCGTTGACATACGGCGCACCACGGCTTCCATCCAGTACAACAAAACCTTTCATCGCGGGAACTGGGCCTCGTCTCTGATTTGGGGACGCAATCACGTGAGCGGCGATGAGATTCACAACCTCAACGGTTACACCGCGGAATCAACAGTCAACTTTCTCGATAAGAATTATTTCTACACGCGGCTTGAATTGGTAGACAAAGACGACTTGCTGCGGGCCGTCGATCGCGCGCGGCTGGGAATTATTCAGCACCATCCTTCATTTCGCATTGGCGCGTACACCTTCGGAGGCGCGCGAGACATTTGGAACAGCGATAAGTTGTCTTTAGCCGTCGGGAGTGACGTGACCTTCTATTCAAAGCCTGCTGTGCTGGACCAGATCTACGGAAACAATCCGGTGTCGTGGAAATTGTTTGTGCGCCTGCGACCGGCAAAGATGAAAATGGATAGCCATGGAAGACATGATTCCATGGACAAGTCGAAAGAAAAGATGCCGGCAAGGCCTTAGTTGATCTTGCGCAGCTGCTTGGCCTCAAAACTTCAGAGCCAAACGCTCCTATCCGCGTAGCGGTGACATATTTGTAGAACAACGCCGCGGAGTGAATCCCAACTCCAGAAGAGCGGCAGACTTTGTCGCCATAAATGGGCTAAGCCAAAAGAGGACCTTCGTTTCTACAAATGTGCTTAGCGGCACTTAAGACAGGTTTGCTTCAATTTCTTCAAATGCTCTCAGCCTCGGTTGACCTAACTTTTGACACAAAGCTTTGCGCCACGAGATCAAATCATTTCGGCGTACCTTTAAGACCTCGTTCAATCAACAGCGGCTCAACGACGGGATCGCGTCCGCGGAAATTTCGAAACGTAGTGGCCACATCCTGCGTGCCGCCGCGTGACAGAACCAGATCGCGAAAGCGTTGGCCATTTGCCCGGTTCAATCCTCCATGCTCTTTGAACCAATAGAACGCGTCGTGGTCCAACACCTCACTCCAAAGGTAAGCGTAGTAACCCGCCGAGTAACCACCATCCCAAATGTGCGAGAAGTAGGTTGTGTGATAACGCGGCGGCACTTGCGGCAAATCGATCTGGAAACGCTTGAGTGCATCAGCTTCGAAAGCATTGACGTCTTGTTGCGGAGAGTTCGGCGGTAACGAATGCCAGGCCATATCGAGCAACGCCGCCGAAAGATATTCAGTCACGTCGTAACCCTGGTTGAAAGTTCGCGAGCGCTTGATCTTATCGACCAAAGACTGAGGCATCGGTTGGCCGGTTTGATAGTGCTTCGCATAGTTTGCGAAAACCGTCGGGTCCAGCGACCAGTGTTCGTTGAATTGCGACGGAAATTCGACGAAGTCGCGCGGGACACTGCCCAGCAGCGGATAACGAATATGCGAAAACATCGCATGAAGGGCGTGGCCGAATTCATGAAAAATTGTCGTCACGTCGTCAAAGCTCAAGAGCGCCGGCTGGCCCGCAGTCGGCTTCGTAAAATTGCAGACGTTTACCACCACCGGCTGAGTGCCCAACAAGCCGCTCTGATCGACGAAGCTGTCCTGCCACGCGCCGCCGTCCTTGTTCGATCTCTGAAAGTAATCAGCATAAAACAACGCTAAAGATTTTCCGTTCGCATCGAACACTTCAAAGACACGGACGTCGGGTTGATAGACTGGCAGGTCTTTGCGTTCCTTGAAAGTAATTCCGTAGAGCTTGTTCGCCGCGAAGAACACTCCATCCTGAAGCACATGCTCGAGTTCGAAGTATTGCTTCACTTGCGATTCGTCGAGATCATATTCGGCCTTACGAACCTTCTCGGCGTAAAACTCCCAATCAGCCGGGCCGAGTTGGAATCCGCCTTTTTCGGCATCGATCATTTTCTGCATTCGCGCACTTTCGGCACGCGCCCTCGCAGTGGCTGCGGGCACAATCCCGGTCAATAGTTTTTCGGCCGACGCGGGTGTCTTCGCCATTTGATCGTCAAGCACAAACGTCGCGTGATCGGGATAACCCAGGAGTTTTGCCTTTTGCGCGCGCAACTGTGCGAGGCGCGTCACAATGGATTTCGTGTCATGCTCGCCGCCATGATTGGCCCGCGACACCGACGCCTTATAGAGTCGTTCGCGCACGGCCCGATTCGTAAGAAAAGTCATGGCCGGCTGCTGCGTGGTGTTTTGCAGCGCCAAAACCCACTTGCCTTCGAGTTTGAGTTCTTTGGCACGTTCCGCCGCCGCCGCAATATCGCTTTCACTCAATCCGTCGAGGTCGGCTTTGTTGTCGATAACGACGGCGCCCTGGTTGGTTTCAGCAAGCACGTCGTCCTGGAATTTGGTTGTGAGCTTTGCTTCTTCCTGATTAAGGCCGCGCAAAGTCTCTTTATCGGTTTCAGAAAGCAACGCGCCACCGCGCACGAATGTTTTGTAATAACGCTCAACCAGGTAATGCGATTCAGGGTCGAGTTTGAGTGCGTTCCGCTTGTCGTATAGCGCCTTCACGCGCGCGAACAACTTTGCGTTCAGGAAAATCGCGTCGGAATGCGCGGCCAACTTCGGCGCTTCATCAGACTTAATCTTCTGCAAAGTTTCGCTGGTGTTCGCGGTCGTGAGGTTGAAGAAAACTTTCGTCACGCGCGTCAACAGCGCACCGGATCGCTCCATCGCCTCGAAAGTATTCGCAAAGGTTGGCGCCTCGGGATTGTCGGCGATGGTCTCGATCTCAGCCAACTGATTTTTCATGCCTTCTTCGATCGCCGGCGCATAGTCGCTGTCCTTGATTTTGTCGAAAGGCGGCGCGTGATACGGCAGAGTGCTTTCGCTGAAAAACGGATTGATGGCGGGCGCGGACGCCATTTCTGAATGCGCGGGATTCTTGAGAATCAAGACACAACCCCCCAGAAAAAGAAAAGCTGTAATTATCAATTTAGATTTCATGGTTATCACTCCGGTCTGAATCATGACTTTGTCAGATGTTCATTCGCATCGCGCGGGTTGCAGGCGAAAGCAAATATGGAGTGCGCCGGCAGAGCAAAGCGGCGACGGCGCTTTGGATTTCCGGACGGCGAACATGCACGATCCAAAGCGCCGTCGCCGCTTCGCTCTGCCGGCGCACTCCATATTACAGGTGAACCAGACTCGGTCGCTATTTGTCGGGCCACTGCCTGACTACTCCCAGAGCGTGTCCGCTCATCACTTCCTTGCCAAGCTGATTTCGGCAAACGAATTCCGTGTGCACGTTGGTGTATTCGTCCGCTGGTTCGAGTTGTACGACCGTGACTTCGCACTCGACCGTATCTCCGGCGAATACGGGACGATAGAACTGAAACTTCATCTCGCGGGCAATGAAGTTCATGTCGCCGCCGATTTTGGTGGGAATAGTCGCCGTCAAAAGACCGTGAACCATCAGCCGTCCCTTTTCGTCCGGGGTAACGTGATGGACGCCTTCATCGCCCGACATTTTGTTGAAGAGTCTAATGTCGTCTTCGCTGAAGGTTCGCTGCCAGGTTTTCTTATCGCCTATTTTCATAGAGGGTTTCCGGGGCACGGATTACAAAGCCGAACTCCAGTCAGCAATCAAGGATTTCCCTTTCAGATCTGCGGCGGCGTCAAAACTTGCTTTCAAAGCCATCTTGTATTTGGATCGTAGCCCCTGAACAGATGGAAGGAGAAGCTCGATGAAAAACTTCACGGCCCTGACGTTATCCATTCTAATTCTGAGCGTGACTTCGTTACCAGCAACCGCGCAAGCCGATGACAAAGCAGTCATCGATGGATACATAGCCGGCCAGGCGAAACGAGAGCGCGGCGAAGAGCCGGACGGTATCAGAAAAACGATTGAAGGCGATCTCAATCACGACGGCGCTGCTGATGTGGCCGTGCTTTACACGATCGAAGGTCAGGGTGGAAGTAACAACTACATTCAGTACCTCGCCGTCTTCGTCCGAAGGAAAACTGGATTGGTCTTTGCGGCGCGAACCGCGGTGGGCGGAAAAAATCGGCGCGCGATCGAACTCATTTCCGTCAAAGACAACGCGATGTTTTTCGACACGACTGCGTACGGGCCACGCGATCCGTCCTGTTGCCCAACGATCAAAGGCCACACGAAGTTCGTTCTGACCGGCAAACAGCTCGTGGAGAATCGCGGCAAATAAATCAGGGCTACAGGGTCGTATCCGCGAGATTCGATTTGTACTTCGTATTCGTCTGACGATCGTTTAGCTCGATGTAAATGTAACTCGGAGGTACTACTTCTTCCTCGAGTGCGAACCAAATCTGATCCAGATCGGCAGGCTTGCTCAGAGAACAAAAGCCGTAGAGGCGTTTGCCTGCCTGATTATAGATGTCGACCCAGGTTCGTGAAGCTTTGGTGTTTGTGCCGCAGGGCGGCAAGTTGGGCGCGGCAGCAAACATTGCCGCCGGATACGCGTCTTTGTTGAGGACGTCGTAACGGTAGCGAATGAAATTCTTCCCACCCTGCTGAAAGAGTTCTGTCCCGATTAAGTAGAGAACCGGGTTCGGTAATATTGGCGCCGACGCCACGGTCTTACCTGCCAGCATGAACGAGATCAAGAGCGGCAAGAAGAGAAGGCGTTTCATTTTTGATCTGATAACCATAGGGGACTCCTTTGCGGTTTGAAGAATCAGATGTCAGTGCGAGCCAGTGCGCGCAATTCTATTCTCAAAGGCCTAAAAGTCAACTAAAAGCTGACCTTAGTCGGGACTTAGATCTGCAAGATTCTGCCCTGAAGCCGTGCCCAGACGCGAAGGCGCGCAACGCCAAATCAGCATTGCGCTATCGCTTCGGGCGAACGCCCCAGGTCGGCAAAGGCGGTTCTTTCGTAGCGCGATCGACCGGACGCTCTTTCAGCATTCGCATTCCCTCAGCAACCGCGCGTTCGAGTTGCGGATCCTTTCCCGCAATCACATCCTTGGGCCAGTTCTCAACGTCGACGTCGGGCGCGACGCCTTCGTTTTCGACTGCCCAACGATTGTCGCGAGTGAAGAAACCCCCACGAGGAGCGATCGCCGAACCGCCATCGACAAAAGGCGGCGTGTCGGCGGTATGGACTAACCCACCCCAGGTGCGTTTACCAACCAGCAAACCAATCTTCCGATAGCGAAACATGTACGGCATAAGGTCGCCACCGGATCCGGCCATCTCGTTAATGATCATGACCTTGGGACCCCAGATGCCGGCCGACGGACTCGTAAATGGATAACGGTCACCGGCAACATTGTTGAAGTACCCATCAAAGTCGCGTTGCAAAACGTCGATGATGTAGTCAGCCGCTGAGCCGCCACCGTTGAACCTCTCGTCGACGATGGCGCCTTTCTTGTCCTGCTGTGCGAAGTAGTAACGATTGAAACTTGAATAGCCGGGCTGTCCCGTGTTCGGCAAATACACGTAAGCGAGTTGGCCATTCGAAAGTTGTTCCACCAAACGGCGGTTTGATTCAACCCAGGCGCGCGTGCGCAAAGCCTGCTCGTTCGCAACCGGCAGGACCACCACGTGACGCGCTCCCTCCATCGTCGGTTTATCGTTTACGGTGAGCGGTGTCTGGCGATTCGCCGTTCCATCCAGCAGACGATAAATGTTGTCAGGGGCATTCAGCTCGATGCCGTTGATCGCGAGAATGTAATCACCAACATTAACGATCGAGCCAGGCACTGCCAGCGGTGAACGCAGATCCGGATTCCAGTTCTCGTTGTCGTAAATGCGCGTGACTTTGTAGCGACCGTTTTCAACCGCGAAGTCCGCACCCAGAAGTCCGCCGGGCGATTGCGGCACGTCGGGCATGTCGCCGCCGCGAACATACGAGTGGCCGATCGCAATCTCGGCGCCCATCATGTCGAGCAAGTAATTCAAGTCGGCGCGATGCATGACATAAGGCAACATCTGTCCATACATCTCTTTATCCTTGTTCCAGTCCGTGCCGTGCATATTCGGAACATAGAGATAGTCGCGTTGATTGCGCCAACCTTCATTGAAGATTTGTTTGAACTCTTCCTTTGGATCCAGATACATCCGCAGAGTGTAGTTAATCCGACCGGAGCCAGGTTGAGGCGGATTGCGATCCGCATCGGCAACAAACAAAGACGGAGCCGGAGGCCGGCCACCGAAGGCTGCGCCGCCTCCACCACCACCGCCGCCGCCGGTTCGATACGCGAGTTTTCGACCATCGGCGCTGATGTCGTAATCAGCAACGCCTTCGACAAACGTGTTCGCGCGCCTATTGCAGAGACGATAACGAATCAACTCGCTGCCGCCGCCACCGCCCTGCCCGCCACCGCCGCCTTGTCCCGGAGCTCCTGCCTGTAAATAGAAAACAATTCCTTCCGTACTTGAGTGCAGAGCTGAATACTGCCGTTCGGGAACTCCGGGCACCGCGATGATTCGTTTCGACAGTCCATCGAAATCGACCTGAACCGTGATTGGCTGTCGCGGGCCACGCGGACCCTGGGCCGCCGGTTGATCCGCTGCCGCTGCCGTGTCCGCGCCGCCCGGTGCGGCGCCGCCTGCATCACCAGCGCAAGCGCCCGGCGGTAACGCGCGACGACCTGTTCCCACGCCGCGGTCCTCGTCGCTTTCCGGCAGAAGCGGACTGGGATCGCCCTTCTTGAGCACCGCGAGATACAGACCGAATGTCTCGTTGTGATCGTAAGAAGTCATGTCCAGCCACTGTGAACGCAAACCAAAATCCGTCGACGCCAAAAACCAGAGATACTTGCCGCTGGCATCAAACGCCGGCCAGACCGCGTCGGCTAATCCATCGGTAACTTGTTTTGACTCGCCGGTTTCTGCGTTGCTGATAAAAATCGCGTGATACATCGAGCGCAGACGGCTCGAGTAAGCGACCCACTTCGAATCCGGACTCCAAACCGGATTTAGCGTGCGGGTCGGCACCATCCACGGATCGTTGCCGACGATTTTTGCTTTGCCGGTTGCCACATCCAGAACCCAAACGTGCAGACCCGTATCGGTGAATAGAAGCTTCTTTGAATCCGGCGACCAGGAAGGCGTGTAGTAATGCGTCGGCTTCTCAAGAATGATCTCGCGAGGAGGCGTGAGCCCATCCTGCGCTTCAATATAGAGACGATACTCGCCCGACTTGTCGCTGAAATACGAGATGAACTTGCCGTCGGGTGACCAGGCCGGATCGCGTTCAGCTGAACCGGCGGAGTTTGTCAGGTTGCGAACGTCGCCTTTCTCTGTCGGAATCGTGAAGACTTCACCGCGCGCTTCAACCACCAGGCGCCGGCCCGTCGGCGACAGCGCCAGGTTCGTCATACGGTTCGAGACATCATCCCAACGCGGCATCATCCACGGAAAATCGCCGGTGGCGGTAATGTTCACCAGACGCTCTTTGCCGCTCCTGGTATCCAATTCATGAATGTATCCAGCCTGCTCAAAGACGATTGAGCCAGCGCCCGAGTCCATCGTCTTCACATCAAAGTCAGTGAACTTTGTTACCTGGGCCAGCTTCTTGCTGCCCGTGTCATAACTCCAGACGTTGGCTATGCCGTCGCGATCGGAAATGAAGTAAACGGTGTTTCCAGACCAGACGGGGTCGACGTCTTTCGAATCGGTCCACGGCGGCGAAACCAGATCGTAAGTTTTCAGATCGACGATCCAAATTGGACGATTCTGGCCACCGCGATAATTGCGACGCTCATCGTCCCATGAGTTGTTCATGCGGTAGGCGATGTGTGATCCATCTGCGGAAATCTTTCCCTGATAGCCGCGTGGCAGGGCCATCGGTTCTTCGACGCCGCCGGTAACCGGCACCGTCCAAAAACGCGGCGCGCCGCTGGGTGACCAGGTCGCGCGCGAAGACGAAAACATGATCGACTTGCCGTCCGGCGTCCAACCCTGCGTATTGTCAGCACCCGGATGCCAGGTCAGACGTTTCGGCTCTCCGCCCTCGGCAGATACGACATAGACGTCGAGGTTGCCGGCGTATTCGCCGCTGAACGCGATCCATTTTCCATCCGGCGAGAAATGGGGATTCGAAGTCTGTCCCTGGAAGCTGGTCACGCGCCGGGCCATCCCGCCTGCTTTAGGCACCGCCCAAATGTTCTGCGCATAAGCAAAAGCGATCTGAGTTGCACTCACCGTCGGCATGCGCAGCAGACGCGTGCCGCTCTCGCCATTGGCATGCACGACGAACATTTGAGGTGCGAACCTGATCGCGAAAGCGATCGCGAACAGTCCGACTACAAGAATCGTAAGCGGACGAATAGACCTCGCCGCGGAGCTTCTAGAATTCATGAATGGGCCTCCAAGAAACTGGATGGGTTTGCGGGTGCACTTTTAGCACGAAGCGTGGTGGAGAGCAAAGGTTTGCAGCAAAGCGGCGACGTGGTAAGCACCATCCGGATGGATCAATGAGTGTTGATAGTTGCGTCCTTATCCCACTCGCTTACGCGAGTGGTACTGACATCAGGACGTCGACGCTCCCACTTGAACCATTGCTGCCAGTGAATCTGATTCGCTGATGACTCGTGATGAATGACCTTTCCCGGTCGTGTCTTCGACCAGCAAAACACTGCCAACGCCGAAAGTTCGCGATTCACCATCACTGGCCGTGACCTGCCACTCGCCGCTGAGAACGAAAAACAGGTTTCGCGCGGATGAAGGATGCCAGTCGCTGGACCATCCGGCCGGCGCCTTCATGAAAGCAAATTGGTTCGCCTGCGTAGCGGTTGATAAGTACAGCGGAGGCGCGGGCGGCGCGTAATCAGTCAGATTGAGTTCGATTTCGAGATCCTCAAAATGGGACTCGCCGTCCTCATCGCTGGAGAGTCTTACAATTCGCATATCTATCTCACGAAAAATACGCCGAAATTACGGCGGGCGCGGCAAATATTGTCGCTAAATAACGATTTGATTGTTGCCCCCGATTCCCTTGAGACAGGCAATCGTTTTGCGTGTCACTCTATTTCATAAATCACAAACAGAGGAATGATTATGCACACGGAAACAAAAAACTACACAGAGGAAGTTGTCTCTCCGCCGATTCCGCCCGCGGCGGTTTTTGACGAGCAGCACATGGCTGAGGCCAAGCCTGTGCAACCGCTGCGTAATCGAGAGTCGCGAAAATTTGCGGTTGGTTTTCGCATCGTTGCCCGGCGGTTTAGGACCATCGCCACCATGATTGCAGGAGTAATATTTTGCGTCGGAATTGGCGCCGCATCTGTTGATTGGGATCCTGGTCAGACGTCTTCGGAGGAAACCGCGCAGGCTGCGAGTGAACTCCAGGTTCCGTCGACTGCGCCACTAACGTCAAACGTATCGTCGGTGAAAAGACAGCATCAAAAGCGACGGAGTCTTTCAAATGGGCAAGCTAGAAAGACGCTTCCGCCTTTTGAATCTGATGAAGGAGAGGATAATCGGACGCGTCGGGTACGTCTGGTGTTGGTGCTTCACTGACACAATGTATAGCAGACTGTCCAGTCTGCGAATCTTTCGCCATCCTAAACTGAAGCAGACTAGACAGTCTGCTTTACATCTTGCGGTATAGCAGACTGTCCAGTCTGCGAATCCTTTCGCCATCCTAAACTGAAGCAGACTGGACAGTCTGCTTTACATCTCTCCGAAGCAATCCGATATAATCGCGCCTCACATCAACTTTCGGGAGGACGCTTCGATGCCTGCACCTAATCAGATCGAGGTTAATAGCGGAGACAATTTGCTGTTGGTCGGTACGATGAAGGGCGCCTTTCTCTTTCGTGCTGATAAGAATCGAACGAAGTGGGACGAAGCTGGACCATATTTTCCGGGACGAAGTGTCTACTCGCTCGCTTACGATGGGCGCAATGGCCGGCAAAAATTGTGGGCCGCGGTGAATAGTCCGTTTTGGGGATCGTTTCTCAGTTCATCGGATGACTTTGGCAAGACGTGGAGCAATCCGGAAACTTACAACATTAAGTTTCCCGAAGGCAGCGACGTTTCTCTCAAACAGATTTGGCAAATTGCCGAAGGTCATCCGGGCGACGCGGACACTCTCTTCTGCGGAGTTGAGCCGGCCGCGTTGTTCAAATCAACTGATGCGGGAGAGACGTGGTCGCTCGAGCGTGGCCTCTTCGATCATCCGCATCGTACGCAATGGATGCCGGGCGGCGGCGGCCTGTGCCTGCATACGATCCTTCCCGACCCCGCCAATAAAGATCGGATGTGGGTTGCCATCTCGACGGGTGGCGTTTATCGGACCGACGACGGCGGCCAGAATTGGCAGCCGCGAAACAAGGGAATCTGCGCGCGATTTCTGCCGCCTGATCAGCAGTATCCCGAATGGGGACAGTGCGTCCACAAAGTCGTGAGCCATCCTTCCAATCCTGATCGAATGTTCCTGCAACATCACTGGGGAGTCTATCGCAGCGAGAATGCCGGCGATTCGTGGAATGACATCGGCAAAGGGCTGCCGTCGGATTTTGGCTTCGCGCTGGAGATCGATCCGCATGATGCGAACACCGCGTATCTGATTCCGATCGAATCGGACGAGTTTCGTTGCACGCCGGAAGCAAAGTTGCGCGTCTACCGCACGCGCGATGGCGGCGAGTCATGGGAGCCTTTGACTAACGGTCTGCCGCAGGAAGACGCCTTTGAAACGATTCTGCGCGATAACCTGAAGGCGGACACAAACGATCCTACCGGGCTGTATTTTGGGACGCGTAACGGCAAGTTGTTCGGCTCGAATGACGCCGGCGAATCATGGTCGATGATCCGCGACGGCTTGCCGGCGATCACTTGCGTCAAGACCGCGACGATCAATTAACAACTCTTAACATCCGCGCTGAATTTAGTTTGCTAAGATGCAGCCGCGGAGCGGCGAAAGATCTGTAGCCCACGGCGCAAGCCGTGGGTGAAAAACACGATCAGCACCGCGATCCCATGGCTTACGCCATGGGCTACAGATCTTCTGCCGCTCTGCGGCTGGACTAACCATTTAATTAGGTGAAGGTAACGATGAAGAATCGAATTTTCGCGCTCGCGGTTGTCTCTTTTATATTGATGGCTTCTCTGACTCAAGCACAGCAGAAAGAAGATCTCAAGCTGATTCAGTTTCAGATGGCCATCCTGAAGATGGGGCCAAAGTGGGAAGCGACGAAAGAGGAGGATCGAAACGCGATCCTTAAGCAGCACCACGGCAATGTCATCTCAATGCTTGATTCCGGGAAGGCCGTGATCGCCGGTCCTTTCGGTGACGACACCGGCCTCGCCGGCATTTTCATTCTGCGTTCAACCGCTCCTGAAGAGGCAAAGGCCTGGGTCGATAATGATCCGGCGGTCAAGGCCGGTCTGTTCGTTGTGGAAATGCATCCATGGTGGTCCGAAGACATCTTCAAAAAAGCCCCGCTGCCGCTGAAAATGAGCACGGTGTATCTCGGCTTTTTGAAAAAAGGTCCGAACCGCAAAGAGGGCGACGGCAAAAATCCTGAAGTCCAGCAACTGCAAAAAGATCATCTCGCGAATATCAATCGGCTGGCAGAAATGAAAAAGCTGGTCATGGCCGGGCCGTTTGGTGATGAAGGCGAGTTGCGCGGACTATTTGTTTTTCGTGTCGGCTCGATGAAGGAAGCTGAGGATCTGGCCAAGACTGATCCGATGATTAAGATTGACCGGCTGCGGCTTGAACTCCATCCGTGGAACGTTCCGGAAGGCGTGATTCCTTAGGTGTAACGCGAACTGTCAGTTTGCGCAGCAGAGTGGAATCTAGGTGACCTGATTTCATCGCCGCTTTTGTCTAGCCCAGGCGTTTACGCCTGGGGTGAGAAACATGAGGCTCTATCAAAGCCCCATTAATGGGGCTTTTGAAACCAATGGCTCTTTATCCCCAGGCGTAAACGCCTGGGCTCGGAAAAGTCATTTCAGATCGGAACCTAAGCTAACAGCTCGCTCTACTTCTGATAAGTCCCCATCAACTTGCCCTGCGCCATGACATGATCGTCCATTGCCTTTTCCAACTCGGCTTTGGTCGCCCCGGCTTTCAAGGAAAGCTCGCTGTCGAGCGCATAAATCTTGAAGACGTAGCGATGGGTACCGCGCGGCGGACATGGACCACCATAGCCAATCTTTCCAAAATCGTTCTTGCCCTGAAATCCGCCGGCTTTGAGTGTCTCAGTTGCCGGTAGATTCTCAACGAAGCCAATGTTGTCTGCCGGTATGTTATAGAGAAGCCAATGCACCCAGGCGCCGCCGGGCGCGTCCGGATCGTCGGCGATGATGACGATTGCCTTCGCAGATTTCGGCACACCATTCCACTCGAGCGGCGGCGAGATGTTCACGCCGTCGCAGGTGTACGGTCGCGGAATTGGCTGGCCTTCTTTGAAAGCCGTGCTCGTCAGCTTAATTTCGCTGTTGTTCGGTGATGGTTTAGCCGGCGGTTGCGGCGGGAGCGGCTGTGGACCAGGGCCGCAACCTAGCAGCACCAGCGACGAAAGAATTGTGAACGCGGAAGCTATGGTTCGCATGACAGGAAGACTTAACCGGGCGTGACGCTCGGCGCTGGGATCGCCATCCCCTTCTTAACTATGTCCACGGCGTCCTGGCGCGGCATCGTGAGTTTGAAAACAACCTTGCTACCGTCGGCGGAAACCTTTGTGTTCTTCAACAGTACTTCTTCGTCGTGACCTTTTCTCGAATCAGCGCCCAGAGACATCATCAAAGCAAACCCGCGCGACAGTTTGTTGGCGCTGTCCGCTGATGATGCTTCCGATTCTACGACGGCGACGACTTCGCTGGCTTCCTGCTTAATGGTGAAGCTCACCTTCGTCCCAGGCTTGTCCTCGTTCAGCTTTTTCAGATAGAACAACACGCCGCTGTCATTCATCGCAGACACGAGGCGTTTCCCGAGGTCGACCAGCGTCTCGTCGCCTGACTTACGGCTGACTGTTGGGTTAACAAGTTTTCCATCTTTATCCAGCGTCGTATCAATCGACACTTCAAAGGGCTTATCGAAGTCGAGCTTTTTTTGGTCTCTCAATTCAGTCGCATACACAGCGAGATCCCGGAACGGCGCCTTATTAATCTCGCCCTCCTCGGGCAATGGGATTCCGGTTTTTTTCGATGCAGCCTCCAGATCTTTCTGGGCCTGTTCAGTAACTTTGTCGTCAGTCTTCGCGGGTGATGGCTTCGTCTCCGGAGTTTTGCCGTCACCCGTGTTGCTCGCAATTGCTCCTGGCCCGGCAGGTGTGGGCGTAACCGACGGACTCGGACTTGGATGCGGATAAGTAGCCGGAGACACTGAAGCCGGCGTAAACGGCGGCATCACGGGAAACTGTTGCGGCGGAAATCCCTGTTGGTCCATGAGGAAGTAGCCCTCAGGGTAATGAAACTTTTCAGTCGAGAAATCTATGATATCGACGTCGTCGCCGATTTCAGATCGCGAATACGCCCGATCGACGAACCCTGCACCAGAGAACATCGCAGTTATCGCGAAGGCGTCGCGCACTGGTGGAATCATGACAATGCAGACGATCAGGACAAAATGCCAGGCGCCTGACCCGGCAACCAACCAGACAATGCGCGGCCAGAAAGGCTCGCGATTCACTTCGAAGTGATCAAAAAGTCCGCCGGTATCTGTGAAATCAAAGGTTCTCATGAAGTTAGTGAAGTACCTTTGACGCTCAGTCCGCGTAGAACGTTGCGAACAAGCAGGCTCAAACTCTTCACGGTCAAATACTAAGTCAGCCAAAGATTCGTCGCAACCGCGTCACTAAAAAGGCACATTTCAAAGCGTACCCGCGCCGCTGGCGGCTTACTGGCGGCTTATTAGACCAGCGCGCGTGCCGGACGTGTTCCAGGGCCAACCTTGCCCTACAATATCCGCATGCCGCGTTCTCGCAAATTTCACGACAAGCCTAAGAACGATAAAAAGCATTCGCGCTCAGGAAACACGCATCGCCCATCAGTTCCCGAACCACCGGCTGTGCCGAGCGGAACCTACAGTCGCGAATTGCGCGATTTGCTTTCTGGCATCGGAACGCCCAAGCCAACACCTTTCAAGCCGGATCAATTTCAACTCGCAGCCCTGGCCGCTCTGGAGTTTGAAGATGTTCTGGTAACAGCCCCAACCGGCAGCGGCAAAACGTGGATTGCCCGAGAAGAGATTCGCCGGCTGTTGGAAACGGGAAAACGCGCCTGGTACACGACGCCACTCAAAGCTCTGACCAATTCCAAGTACGCTGAGTTCAGCGAAGAATTCGGAGCGGACCGCGTCGGGATTCTTACCGGCGATCGCAAAGAGAATTCGGATGCGCCGCTGATCGTCGGTACGACTGAGATCTTTCGCAACCAGTTGTTCGACGCGTTGCGCGGCGGCGAAGAAGTGCGAGTCGATCTTGTCGTCTTTGACGAAGCACACTATCTCGCCGACGAAGATCGCGGACACGTCTGGGAAGAGGCCATCATCCTGACGCCGTCAAGAATTCGCATGCTCCTTTTATCCGCGACGATCGGCAACGCCAACGAGTTCGCGGCCTGGATCGAGGAGTTGCGCGGTGTTCGCTGCGGCGTAGTCACGCGTCCGGGTGCGCGACCGGTTCCGTTGCGCGCGGCATTTCTGATGCCGGACAAGCGTCTGGTGCCGCTCGTTTCCAGGGAAGGAAAATTGAACGCCGAGATTGCGCGATTGATCGAGCAAGAGCAGAAAGATGGCCGTCGTGGCCCAGGTGTTCGCGGAAGACACCGAAGATGGTGAAAGTGTGTCAGAAGCCCGACTGTGAAGGAGGGCCCGGTCAGGTTTTGGAATCTTTTGGACATCATGACAATCCTGTAAGTCATGTCCAACTTCCAATCCCCAGTTTTTGAGTACTGAGTTGCTGTCCCTGACGGTCGGGCTTCTGACTCGGACATAGGTATGAAACTTCGCATGCCGGAAATGCCGCCGTCGACTTTGGTCGCGGCGCTCGGTTCTTACAACTTGCTGCCGGCGATTGTATTTCTGCCGACCCGCCGCCGCTGTGACGAAGCCGCTTCCGAAGCTGCTTTGAGCCGCCGAATTTCAAAGGACGATCGGCGTGAAGTTCGTCGTGACTTCATGCGCAGCTTTGTCGAACAACATCCCGAAATTCGCAACCATCGTCATTGGGACACAATCGTGCGCGGCGGGATCGCTTCGCATCACGCCGGACACATGCCCGCCTGGAAGCTGGTAATTGAAAAGATGATGAGCGCAGGTTTGCTCGACGCGATTTTTGCGACTGCCACGGTTGCCGCCGGCGTGGATTTCCCGGCTCGAAGCGTCGTTATCACCGTTGTTGACCGGCGCGGCAATCGCGGCTGGGAATCGTTGACCGCATCCGAACTACAACAGATGACAGGCCGCGCGGGCAGGCGAGGAAAGGATCGCGTCGGTTTCATCATTGCCGCGCCAGCTCCGCATCAGAACCCACGCAAGATTGCCGAACTGCTCGGCGCTCGACCCGACGATCTCGAGAGCCAGTTTCGCGCGACCTACACTTCGCTGCTTAATCTGCTCGACGCGTTCGGCAGCTTTGCTCAAGTGCGGGCAATTGCCGAAAGAAGCTTTGCCTATCGAAACCTTCTGCCTCGAATCCATCAATTAGAAAAGACGCGTAAAGAAAGCGAAGATCTCATTCGCGCACAAATCGATCATTCGTCTTTGGATATTTCGGCCGTGCTCGGGTTCGAACGACTCGCAAGCGCCCGTGCGCGTGTGATCGAAGGTACGCCGCACACTCGTCGCGAAATGCGGCAGCGCTGGTTGAATAAAGTTGCCCAGCCCGGCCGCGTGGTCGCTGTGGGACGCAGCGGGAGGCGTCTCGCTTTGATTACGGCGCGCGGACAAGACAGCGTGACCGCGATCCGCGAAGACGGCCGCCACGCTTCGTTCCCTTTGCAGCGCATCGGCAGAGTGTTCGCGCCTATTTTCTCGACGCGCTCGGATGGACTTGAAGAGTCCTTCGATCAAATACACGATCGGGCTGACGAACTTGCTTTGGTTGAGCCTCGCCTGCGAGATGCTCAAAGCGGTGAAGAAGAATCGCTCAAGTTGATCAGCGATCTAATCGATTCATTTTCAGCGAAGATAGACCCCGAAAAACTTTGGTCGCTGCAAACTGAAGCTGCAGCGATACAAAGGGCTGAGCGTCAAATCGAAAGCTTACGCGCCGAGATTTGGGAACCATTCGAACGATGCGCGCGCGTCCTCGACCGTTTTGGATATCTTGACTTCATCGCCGAGCGGGTGACCGAGCGCGGGAAATGGCTGGCTGATCTTCGCGTTGACCGCCCACTGCTGATTGGCGAGGCCTTGCAGCGAGATCTGTTTGCCTCGCTCGAGGTGAAACAAACGGCGGCTCTAATTTCGGCGTTGGTTGCTGACGAGGATCGAGACTATGGCGAATTGGAACTCGACGATGCAATCGTCAGCCTGCTAATCAAGTTTGAAGAAGTTTCTTTTGATGTGGCCAACGAAGAATGGAAACAGGGAATAGAAGCGGCGGCTGAAATTAATTTCTCGGCCGCGGCAGCCGCCGCTTTATGGGCTGATGGCGCGACCTGGTCCGAATTGGTGCACGAAACGCGGGCCGAAGAAGGCGATCTCGTTCGGTTGCTGTCGCGCACGGGGGAAGCTTTGCTGCAAATTGCCGGACTGCGCGAAACACATCAAAAGGCAGCAAACCTTGCCGCTCAAGCGGCTGAAATCGTGCTGCGCGAACCGGTGAGATAGTGACGTATGGACCCAATCTCGTCGTAAGCTTTTTCTCTAGCCCAGGCGTTTACGCCTGGGTGAGAAGCCGCGGGCGCTATTAAAGCCCCATTAATGGGGCTTTTGAAATTACCGCTTTTCATTCCCAGGCGTAAACGCCTGGGCTACGGAAAAGTCGTTCAAATTTGGGCACTACGAGGTTAGAGTCAACACGACTCGTGCTATCTACTATGCTAGAATTTCAATCAGCGAATTAATAATGCAAGCTCTCGATACTCCAACGACCACCACAATCTCCTTCTCGCCTTTGGTGAAGCAATACACGCTCGAAGAATTCTGGACGCTGCCGGAGCCTCAGGATCGCGCTCACTATGAATTGATTAAAGGAAATCTGTTTATGGTTCCGCCATCCGATTGGCCCCACGGCGATTTTGATGCGCGTTTGAAAAAGTCTTTGATCCTCTTTCTCGCTGCACACGGAGATCCAGGAAACGTCTATCATCCGCGCGAGGCCATCTATGTTGATGATACTTATCTCGAGCCCGATATGATGTACGTGTCGAATGACCTTGCAGCCAAGTTGGGGAAGCGAAGAACATCCGCTGACATCGTCTTCGAATACTTTTCAAAGTCTTCGGCCACCTATGATCGAACCACGAAAGCAGATACCTATTTAGCTTTGGGAGTTAAGGAACTTTGGTTGATCGATGCTGATGGCATCATGATTGAAATTCGTTATCGAATCATGAAGGATAGATTCCCGGCGTGGGAAATATGGCAATATCGTAAAGGTGACAACGCCGAGTCGCGCGGCTTGAATGGATGGCGCGTCTCGGTTGACGAACTATTTGCAGGCTTAACCTAAAAGAAAAAGATAACTATGGAAGTCCTCTTAGCTAACGAATACGGATTTTGTTTCGGTGTCGAACGCGCCGTGGAAATGGTCGAAGACGCACTGGGCGTGGGCGCGCCGGTGCGAACGCTGGGGCCACTGATTCACAACACCCAAGAGATGCAACGGCTTGAGTGCGAAGGCGTCTCTACGATTCAGGACCCGATCCAAGTCTCGAAAAATGAAATCGCGGTGATCCGCGCTCATGGTGTGACACCCCAGGTGCAAGCAGAATTGGAAAAACGCGCGGCCCAGGTTGTCGACGCGACCTGCCCGTTCGTGACTCGCGTGCAGCGGCTCGCGGAACGAGCGGCAAAAGATGGTCGACATGTCGTGGTGGCCGGTAGTCCTGATCATCCGGAAATGATCGGGGTGGTCGGGTATGCGCCGAACAACACCTTCGTCGTCAAAGATGCCGCCGACGTCGCGAACCTGCCGCCACTGCATGCGCCTCTGGTCGTTTCTCAGACTACTTTGAAACTGAAAACGTTTCTCGAAGTCGCTGAAGCTGTCAAAGCAAAAGCCGACGCCGAACCACAAGTGGTCAACACGATCTGTTCGGCCACGCGCGATCGACAGGACGCGGCGCGCGCACTTGCGGGACTGGTTGACGTCTTTTACATCATCGGCGGCAAACACTCTTCGAATAGTATCAAGCTGCTGGCGGTTTGCCAGGAACAGTGTCCGAAGAGTTACTTGATCGAGACTGAGGACGAGATCAATCCCGCGGACCTGGATGGCGCTCAGCGCGTCGGCGTCACTGCGGGTGCTTCAACTCCAAACTGGTTGATCGAACAGATCGTCAAACGTTTGCGCAGTATGAATGGAGCAGCAAACTCACCTGCGCAGAATTAGGTTGAACTCTTAAGAAGAATCCTGACTCTCCCGTCATGCCGGCATCCTGGAAATGCTCACACTGCGGATTAGTTAACTTCGCTTCCGACCAGAGTTGTAAGCGCTGCGGCGCGTTGGTCCAGGGCGTCGAAATCCCGCCTCCGGCCGCACCCGTTGGAATTGTTCTGGAAGATGGATACGTGATGCCGCCACCGCCGGGGCTGCCTCCGGAATTGACTGGCGGTACCTGGCGCGAAGGCTCGACGCTGGTAATGAGCAAGGATGCTTCACTCCCGGACTATTGCGTGAAGTGCGATGCCCCGGCGAACGGCTTTCGACTCAAACGAAATCTTTCCTGGCATCACCCCGCGTTATTTCTCCTGCTGCTGATCGCCTGGCTTATTTATTTGATTCTCGCGATGGCGCTGCGGAAACGGGCGATAGTCTATCTGGGTTTATGCCAGGAGCATTATCAAAAACGTCGCAACTTGCTAATAGCGGGATTTATCGCTCTGGTCGCTGCCTTTGCCTTAATGTTCGGAGCTCTGGCCTCTGACTATCCATTGGCGGCTTTGCTCGGGTTGCTGGGCATCCTCGCATCGGCCATCTGGCTGGCATTCGTTGCGCGCGTGGTGACCGTCAAGAAAATTGACGATCGATTTGTATGGCTCCGTGGCATAAACGAAAACTACCTGGCGCGATTTCCTGCCTTACCGCAATAGTGATCGCCGACACACCGTAATACATTCCTTCATCGGTCAAACGCTTTGGCAGTGATATGATGCCCGCTCTCCGGAGTTCGCTGTTGTCATGAGTGAGTCCATGCTCTCCTCCATTATCACCGCGCTGGATGAACAGATTCTTAATGATCCGAGATTGGTCCAGGCGGTCTTTGACGATCTGATCGCCGCTCAACGCAAACTCGGCCTGGTTTTTGGCGATCGTCCTACCTGCCCTTTTCTTCGACCTCATATGGTTACACGCTCACAGTATGACGAGGTCTCGCGGGCGTCCTCAATAATTGCCGCGGCCGTCGAACGAATGGTCGCGCGCGCGCTGGTTGACGATGATTTGCTGGCAGTTTTGGGGCCCACCGAGCGCGAAACGCAGATGGCCCGAATCGATCCCGGCTATTCATGCTTAAGCGTCTCAAGCCGCCTGGACTCGTATCTTTCGGACGCGGGATTTCAATTCCTTGAGTACAACGCTGAGACTCCGGCAGGCGTCGGCGATCAAATGCAGTTAGAGCAAGTTCTCTTCCCGCTGGCTCATCTTAAAGCGCTCCTGGCTGAGCGCGCGCACTGGCGGCCGCAACCGCATCGGCGTCTGCTGAAAGCGCTGGTGGACGCGTATCGCGAAGGGGGCGGAGAAGCAGAACGTCCGCAGATCGCAATCGTGGATTGGAAAGGCGTCGCCACCGAGAGCGAGTTTTTCGTCCTGCGAGATTATTTTGCTGACCAGGGATACGAAACGATAATCGCCGACCCTGGCGAGTTACTCTATGACGGCAAGCATCTATCGCGGGGCGATTTTAGAATCGACATCGTTTATAAGCGCGTGATCATTCATGAGTTCCTCGAACGTTGTGACGAGAACCATCCGCTGGCTCTGGCTTATGCCGATCGAAACATTTGTCTCGTGAATTCATTCCGCTCAAAACTTGCTCACAAGAAAGCGAGCTTTGCTGTCTTAAGCGATCCGGCGTATGAAGAAATGTTCACCGGCACCGAGATTGAAATCTTTCATAAACATATTCCCTGGACCCGCCGCGTGCGACGCGGCCGCACGACCTTTCACGATTCCGAGCAGGACTTGATTGCGCTGATGCGGCAGGAGCGAAACCGTCTGGTGTTAAAGCCGAACGACGACTACGGCGGCCACGGCGTTTTCATCGGCTGGGAGAGCACTGCGGATGAATGGGAACACGCGATCCAAATTGCGCTTGAGCGCCCCTATGTCGTGCAGGAACGCGTCGCGTTAAAGAAGACGCCAATGCCGATGTTTACCGATCGAGTCCGCCTGGAAGAGATGTTTATCGACTTCAATCCTTTCCTGTTTCATAATGAAGTTGAAGGCGCACTAGTTCGACTCTCGACTTCATCTTTATTAAATGTAACTTCCGGCGGTGGACAGACGGCGCTGCTGGTTTTGGAAGGAATGTAAATTGGACATCGAATCAGTTCGTGAATATTGCTTATCATTTCCGCACGCGACCGAGAATGTGCAGTGGGGAGCCGATTTGGTTTTCAAGATCGCCGGCAAGATGTTTTCAGTCATCAGTCTGGAAGAAGTTTCGGATCACTGCATGTCATTCAAGTGTACGCCGGAAAAGTTTGCCGAATTAACGGAGCGAAAAGGAATCGTTCCCGCTCCCTACGTTGCGCGTTATCACTGGGTCGCGCTGGAGTCCTTTGATGCTTTGAAGGAAAAAGAGTTGAAGTCGCTGCTGGGGATTTCCTATGACCTGGTGTTTGAGAAGTTGCCAAAGAAGGCGAAGGCCCAGCTTGAAGCTGGCAACGCTTCGAAAACCAAAAAGCGCCGCCAGGCAGCTTAAGTGGCACAGACTTCAGTCTGTGTTAGCCGAAGGAATCACAGACTGAAGTCTGGCCACTTCTTGTTCGCGAACTCCTATCGCTGTTTTCGTTCCTGTCGTTCTTCTCTCCGAAACTCACTCCGACACGCTTCACCGTGTATCGCACACTGTCCGGTCTGCGAGTTGTTTTAAGATAAGCAGACTGGACAGTCTGCTCAAAAATCCTTGCTATCAGGCCAACCAAAACTGCAAACTCCGTGTCTATTGAGTGGCAACAGTAATTTCGGGAACGCGCCTTCTTTTAAGGTGAGCCTCAGTGACCGAAAACGAAGCAGAACTTATTAAGCGTGCGCAGGCGAGGGACACCGACGCCTTCTGTCAATTGGCAGGGCTATACGAACGCCGAATCCATTCGCTTGCCCTGCACTATTGTCACGATCCGCAGGACGCCGAAGATCTCTCGCAGGAAGTTTGGTTGAAGGCTTATCAGGCCATCGGTACGTTCCGGCAGGAATCCAGTTTTTACACGTGGATTCGACGAATCACCATCAATTGCTTCCTCAATCGGCAGCGGACGACCTTCTTTCGTTGGCGCGCCACGACTAGTGAGCTGACCGAGGTCCACTCCCAAAATGAGCTGCCGGCGATTCAGCTTCCCAACGTCGAGAGCACGCTGAACAACCGAATCCTGTTTGCGCATGTAATGCGCGCGCTGGCGCAACTGACGCCCAGGCAGCGTCTGATCTTTCTGCTCAAACACCATGAAGGCATGACCTACGAAGAGATTGCTGCGGCAGTCGGTTGCTCAACCGGAACCGCGAAGAAAGCGGTCGCGCGGGCCCTCGGAAAACTGCGGGAGCAACTAAACGTTGACGTGCAAGCGAGCGAATGCGTTCCCTGCGCCGCCGGCGAATACTGAGAAGAGGAATCTACGAGAATGCATAACTGCAAGGCGACAAAGAAAAGTCTTATCGAACTGGCAATGAGCCAAACGGATCAAAATCAGTTGCCACCGGCTGAGTTGGAAAACTGTGCCGTCTGCCGCGAGGAATTCGCGTCGCTACGAAACGCCCTGCGCGCAACCGAAGCCGCAATCCATCTGGGACAACCAGCCGAAAGCTTCTGGCTCGGTTATCACGAACGTTTGCGCGAACGGCTTGAACGCGAACCGCAAAGCTCAAATGGCTGGTTGCCGCCGCCACCGCGATTCAGTTTGGCCCTCTGGCTGCGCCGCGCAGCGACCGCTTCCATTCCTGTGCCGGTTCCCCTGCTGTCGGCGTCTCTTGTGTTCATCCTCCTTACAATTTTCTTCCTGATGCAGGCTCGACCATCGTCGAGTGCAGGACCAATCCTCACCCCACCTTCTGTCATAACAAAAACGATCGAAGTTCCGGTTATCCAGGAAAAGCTGGTGACTCGCGTCATCTACCGCAAACTTCAAACACCGCCGCCTGACCTGACTGCGCGCGAGCGTAACCGCGCAAGAGTGATCGACTATCCGCAACCTGAGCCGTCATCGACGGACCAGGGTCTGGAAGGATTCAAACCTGCGAATGAAGCAAAGCTCACGATCATCAAAGGGAGTTATCAGGATGAGAAGTAAGTTTTTGTTCCTCGTATTTCTGGTGCTGGGTCTTCCGCTATTGGTCCGCGGCCAGGATTTCACGACGAAACAATTGATCGTTTCGCTGCCCGAAGGCGGGTTCGTGTCATTCAAGAATCAGACCGCATGGACCGACCTTCGTCAGGCTTTTGACCTGCGAAAATTACCCGCGGCGTTGGGCTCACAAGCCGTGGCTGATCGCAATCAAACAATTCATCGTGTGCTGCGCGACAACGACGGCAAATTCGTCTTCGGTTACGACCTCTGGATTAACGGAGATCCGAACACAAAACAATTTAAGATCTCAGTGAAACCACTGGATACGGAACTGCAGAATACGCTGCGCGTAAACGACCAGACGACCTTGAACGAAAGTATCTCGACGTTTCCAAAACCGACTGAGCCCCAAATCCTGGATGATGGCGCGGAATTCTCGCTGGATCTTCTAATTAACAAAAACACCGGCATAAAGATCATCGACGTCGTGAAGGTAACCTTTGATCGCTTACGCCTCGAAAGTGACAGTCCCCGGTTGCGTCCGCGCGACTTTACTCTGGAAGCGGTGGCCCTCGAGATGAAAGATTACAGCCTGCTGGTCAACGACAATCTGATTGCTACCAGCAAGTCAAAAGTCGGCTCCGCCGGCACCTTGCTTTGGATTTACATTCCCAATCGAGGTCGCTTTATCTTTTCACTTTTCCCGCGCGAAGGTTATTCATTTCAGAAGACGGGAACGGTTGCCGGCAACAAAATTGAATTCACCCTGGACGGAGATCGTTACCAGTGGCTGTCGAGTTCTCCGATCCTGCGCGAGGAAGGCGCCTGGAATCTTTGGGTGCTGCATGACGTGCAATATTCGCCACTCTTCGCGGTGCGGCAACCGCCCCCAACGGAAAAGAGCGCTTTGGAAAAGCTGGACGAACTGATGAATAGCACGTTGCAGAAAAGTTCGACGGCAATAAAAACAAGGCCCAGCGCGTTCCGTGTAGGCCCGGACCCAAAGAAAGTCGAGAAGCCCGCCGTCAAGCCACTTGAAAAAGTGATGATGGGCGGCGCCGATCGAATTGAAAATTTGCTGCCGCGAAATTAAGCGACTGGCTTCAGTTGAGTTTCGCGAAGCTTGGGATTTTCCCCAGACCAACAAAATAGCCTGACTTTCTCTTCGGCTTAAAACGAACCGAAGAGCCGGGATAAGTGTGCCTTGAGGGGCACGGGAGACTATTAAGATGAAAAACAAATTTGGTTTGAGCGCGATCATCGCTATCTTTCTTTTGTGCGGTTCGTTGGCAGCCGAAGCACAAGACAACGGCTCCGTGGCTGTTCGCAAGTTCGAACTAGCGGCAGATTTTTCTACTAACACGTTCGATGTCGGCGAAACGGCAGCGGGGCTGGGCGGCAGGCTTACCTACAATCTCAAATCGTACTTCGCGCTCGAGGCGGCTGGTTACTTCTTTCCGCAGGAGTGTTTTTGTGGACGTCATGCCGGCCAAATCACGGAAGGATTTTTCGGGGTCAAGGTTGGTAAGCGCTTTCACAAGTGGGGAATCTTCGGCAAAGCGCGGCCTGGGTTAATGAGTTCCAGTGAGGGCAAATTCGACTTCGTGCTTGTTGGCATCCCGACCACGAGTCCACCTTCAATCAATTTCCCGTCATTCGCTTTTGAGCAAAAGCGCCTGACGACATTCGCTATGGATGTTGGAGGCGTCGTTGAGTTCTATCCAACCAAACGCATCATCACGCGTTTTGATTTCGGCTCCACCATCATTCACTACGGCCCACGCACAATCGATTTTCCAGTCTTCAATCCGGTGACCGGCGGCTTCACGTCGCAGCAATCAACCATCCCCGCCCAAAACCGCGGCACGTTGCAGTTCATCGCTGGTGTGGGATTTAGATTTTGACGCAGACATCCAGCTCTACTTACAGCTGGAGGCTCCAATTTGAAGTGACCTTTTCTGTAGCCCAGGCGTTTACGCCTGGGAATGAAAGAAGGGTTAGTTCAAAGCCCCATTAATGGGGCTTAAATAGCGCCTCCTGTTTCTCACCCAGGCGTAAACGCCTGGGCTCCAATCGCGATTCAAACTGCGATGAATGCGGTGAGGATCTCGGCCAAAAAGCCTGGATTACTCTGGTCAGAGACATCGGCGCGTTGTGTCTCTCGTGCGCTGATTTGGATCATCTCATCTTTTTGGCTTCTGGCGATGCCGCACTAACCCGGCGCGCGCGCAAGCATTCGCGTTTGTCTGCCGTAGTTTTGAAATGGAGCCGGGCGCGCAAGCGATACGAGCGGCAAGGACTGGTGGTCGAAGAAGCAGCACTCGAGTTGGCAGAAGACGAATGTCTCGCCGATGCTGATCTGCGGGCCCGGCGCAGAGAACGCGAAGCTGAGCGTAGAGCAGGACTCGACGAAACATTTGTCGATAGATTCGCCGCCAGGATCCGCGAACTCTTTCCGCGACCGACAGCTGGCCGCGAACAAAAGATCGCCGAGCATGCCTGTCTGAAATACAGCGGCCGTATTGGGCGTTCGGCTCTGGCAAAGAAGATGGATGAAAAAGCTGTACGCCTCGCCGTGCTCGCCCACATTCGTCATAACGAAACGAACTATGACGAGTTACTTGGCGGAGGTTGGGAGAGATCGGACGCCAGGAGCGCAGTTGCAGGCCGAGTTGATGAAGTTCTGGAGGAGTGGAGAGCTGCGGGATTGTAATTTTGGTCAGTTGATCAGTTTGATTGGTTATCACAAGAACTCAACATGGTTTGTCATTTCAGACGAAGTCAGCACCTCGAAAAGAAGCATGCTTGCGGTTATCAAGTCGCCAATTGATCGATTTGGATTGGCATATGCTATGCCCGCGTGCGAAACACCTTGGCTGGCAAGCACGAGAAAATCAGAATCCATCGTCACAATCACGCGACCTGCAGCACGCGCGAAAGTGAGCTGCTCTGGATCCGACAAACCCGAACGCCCTGCCTCCTGAACAGTCAAACTATCGACTCCACGCCGCCGCAAACCTTCAGCGACCGCAGCCGGAATATGCTCATCGAGGTAGAATCTAATCTGCTCCATTGAGCAGCTTCGCTTTTAGCTTTGAGGGAAGTGAGGCGCGCAACTGCTCGGCGATATCAGTGTTGCCTCGAACGTCTTCGCGGATTTCCTCGACATTATCGAAGTAGTAAGCAAGGGCCGCGTGAACATCACTCAGGCTGAGTTGCGGGTAATCAGCGACAATTTCGTCAGCACTCATTCCGAGGTTTTCATGTCGGAGTACAATATCCAGCACACGAATTCGATGGCCCGCAATGCAAGCCTTGCCGCCGCAAACGTCCGCAGTCTTTGTGATCCGATCTGTAATGACTGCCGCCATAGACGTGAATTCTAACACGAACTTAACGGTTGGCCGATTACTTCGTGTGTGTGAGTATGGGCTACTGGATTCTTGTGGCATGTCCGCCGACAGTATGCGCGGTTTCTCGACCAATGCGCGTGAGATAGAACAAATTCTTCGGCATCGCCGAGCGAGCAGCAACAAGCGCTGCACTCGCCGTGCTTCCAAGAAAGTACCGGCCTGAGTCAGGTTCGACCGCGACGAACTCGCCGTCATGCGAAGGCTGAGGAATAGACGCCAGCCTTCGACGATAGGTGCTCTGTCCGCGCTCGATCAAGTCGTCGCTCGCAGTACCAGAATTTGATTTCATAGGCGAACTCATCGGTGCCTCCAACACATGTCGGAGGCTGCCACTGAAAGGGGCCTTCGTGGCGATGATGTCTTTGGACTATCGAGACCAATCAGAGCCACTCAATCGTTACTTCTCCATCCACCTGCTTGAATTCCTGATCGCCGGTGACAAGGTGGGCCTTCTTGTGTTTTGCCAGCGCTGCCGCGAAGCAATCTGCAAACGACATTTTGTGTTTTGATTTGAAACCCGCCGCCTCGTGAACAAGCGTCCAATCAGCATCGACAAACTCGATTCCTAACTGCCTCAGTTCATGGGTGCTTTTGTTCGCCTCGGCCTCTGATGCTTCGCGAGCGAGTATGTACCAAACCTCGCCGACATTAACCACGCTCATAAAGAGTGGGATGTGCTCTTCGTGCGCATTAGTAATTATGTCCGCGACCTGCTCCGCCGCCGGCTCACCCTCCCAATAAGCCATGATCGCCCAGGAGTCGAGCACGATAGCTTTTGGCTTACGCGGCATTAGAGCTCTCTCTCTTTCTTCTTGTCAGCCATTAGCGCTTTCAACAGCCCCTTGCCTTTAAACTTGCCGCGCAGACTGTGCACGTAGTCGCGAGTGATTGGGGTCAGGATGATCTCCTTTGCATCATCATCGACCGCAATTTGAATGCGTGTGCCCTCTTTGATCCCAAACTTTCGCCTGATTGACGATGGGATTACTATCTGGCCTTTGGATGTCGCTGTGGTTTCCACTTCCGAGGCTCCTTTCTAACTAGAAAGCCGGAGTGTACCAATCAGCAAAAGGTAAGTCAATAGTGCGGCTGTAATACTTTACTCTTTACGGCCAACGTGGGAACGGACTAATTCATCTTTCCAATAACCGCGCCCGCAAATTCATCAGTCGTGGCCGCACCACCGATGTCGCGCGTGCGCACCTTGCCCTCTTCGAAAACCTTAAGCATCGCATTCTCGATCTTCTCGGCAGCTTCACGCTCTTCGATGTGATTCAGCATCAGGATCGCGGATTGTAAGAGCGCCGTCGGGTTAGCGATTCCCTTCCCGGCGATGTCCGGCGCTGATCCATGGACCGCTTCGAACACTGCGCCGCGCTCGCCGATGTTCGCGCCCGGGACTAAGCCAAGTCCGCCAATCAAACCTGCACACAGATCGGAAACGATGTCGCCGTAAAGATTTTCGCAAAGCAGGATGTCGAACTGTTCGGGCCGCATCACCAACTGCATCGACGCGTTATCGACGATCATTTGTCGCTTTTCGATCTCCGGATAGAGTTTGCCGACTTCCTCGAAACACTTCAGGAAGAGGCCGTCCGACATCTTCATGATGTTGGCTTTATGGATCGCAGTGATCTGTTTCCGGCCTTCGTTGCGCGCGTATGAGAACGCAAAGCGAGCGATCCGGGTCGAAGCTTTTTCGGTAATAATTTTCAAGCTCTCGACGACGCCGGGCACAACTTCATGCTCGATGCCGGAATATAAGCTTTCGGTGTTCTCGCGAACTACGACCAGGTCGAGACCGGGATTGCGGCAAGGCACGTTCGGCAACGCGCGCACCGGACGCAAATTCGCGTACAGATCCAGAGCCTTTCGCAGTCCTACGTTGACTGAAGTAAAGCCTTTGCCGACCGGCGTCGTAATCGGACCCTTCAAGCCAACCTTGTTGCGCTGGATCGATTCGATCAGCTCATCGGGCAGAGTCTTGCCGGATTTATCCAGCGCCTGCTGGCCGGCGGCGTGCTCTTCCCATTCGATGTCGACGCCGGAAGCTTCGATGATGCGGACAACCGCGGCGGCGACTTCGGGGCCAATCCCGTCGCCAGGAATCAGTGTGATACGATGCATAAAATGGTCAGTAGTTAGTTGTTATTGGTCAGTAGCAATTCGTTGCTTCATCGGATTTCTTCGAAAAACCCAGTCGTTCAGCATAAGACTTCAACTGACAACTGACAACTGACCATTACGAGTCATGCTCGCTAACACGAACGCATCGAACACTTCTGCCGACGTGATCATCATTGGTGGCGGCGTGATTGGATTAACGATCGCCCGCGCGCTGGCACAACGCGGCGTGCGCCAGGTTACCTTGATTGAGCGGGGCCGGCTGGGCGCAGAAGCGTCGTGGGCCGCCGGCGGCATTCTGGCGCCGCAGGTAGAAGTTGACCACAACGACGCTTTTTTTCAGCTTGCCTGTGCCAGCCGGGATCTATATCCGGAGTTTGGCGCCGCGCTGAAAGAAGAAACCGGAGTTGATGTTGAG
>Ga0207653_10000042_pt1 | contig 96617 bp, 91 predicted proteins | sample KBSK5251metaG_FD_184341 | JGI IMG/M metagenome (GOLD analysis project Ga0207653, IMG submission 184341) | Corn, switchgrass and miscanthus rhizosphere microbial communities from Kellogg Biological Station, Michigan, USA - KBS K5-25-1 metaG... | ecosystem: Host-associated > Plants > Roots >... | reverse complement strand
CGCGCCCGTGACTGACATCGCGGTGGCGAGTTTCAGCGGACCGACCTCGGTGATCGTGGGCCACGGCGCCAACATCGGCGTGACGGTGACCAACGTTGGCAATCAGAACGTGACGAGTGACATCATCGTCACGCTGCAGGACTCGACCGCCGGCGTCACGCTCGGCACCCAGACGATCTCCGGCCTCACCGCCGGCAGCAGCAGGACGCTTGTGTTCCCGTGGAACACCACGGGCGCGGCCCTGGGCGGGCACACGCTCGTTGCGACGCACGCGCTGGCCGACGACAACGGCGCCAACAACCGGCGGTCCGAACTCGTCACGGTGACTCCCAAGCCGACCGACATCGCGTTGACGAATGCCACCGGTCCTCGCTCGGTCGCCCAAGGTGATACGGCACACGTGATGATCACGGTGCAGAACGTGGGCGAGGTGGACGTCGGTTCTTTCACGGTTCTGCTGACCGACGGGTTCGCCGGTCCGACCGCGGGCACGGCGACGGTGGTCGGTCTCGTCGCAGGTGGGACGATCATCGTCGATGTGCCGTGGAACACCGCCGGCGCCGCGATTACCGGGCATACGCTGTTTGCCACGTCGCAGCTCCCCGACGACAACTCGGCGAACAACACCATCGGGATAGCGATCATCGTGACGTCGCCGTCCGGACCGCCGCCCCCACCGCCACCGCCTCCGCCCCCGCCGGGGACTGATGTCGCCATTACCGGCATCACCGCACCAGCGCGTGTGACCCAGGGCGACACGGCGCACGTCGTGGTGACGGTGCAAAACATCGGCAGTCAGGACGTCACGTCGAACTTCGACGTCGTACTCACCGACGGATTCGCCGGTCCAGAGCTGGGCCGGCAGACCATCGCCGGGCTTGCGGCAGGCGTGAGTGTGACGCGCACGATCAATTGGAATACCGCCGGCGCGACAGTCACGGGGCACACGCTGTTTGCGAGTGTGAACCTGACGGACGCCAACACGTCGAACAACACGGTCGGCATCGGCGTCATCGTACAGCCTCCCCCCGTGACTGACGTCGCGGTGACGAGCGTGGTGGCGCCGAGCGCGGTGACGCAAGGCAGCACCGCGTCGATCGGGGTCACAGTGCAGAACGTCGGTGGCCTGAATGTCAGCGGCAGCTTTGATGTCGTCCTGACCGACTCGGCGTCGGGTGTGACGATCGGGACGCAGACGGTCACCGGACTTGCCGTGGGCGCGTCTGCGACGCGCACGTTCTCATGGAATACGACCGGTGCCGCGGTGGGCAGTCACACGCTCGTGGCGACTCAAAGCTTGAGCGATGCCAACGCAGCCAACAACCGTGGCACGGCGAACGTCGCTGTTAACGCGCCGGTGACGGACGTTGCGGTCACCACGATCAGCGCGCCGGCCTCGGTGACGCAGGGCAGTACGGCGGCGATCGGCGTGACGGTGCAGAACGTCGGCGGCCAGAATGTGAGTGCGACATTCAACGTCGTCCTCACCGACGCCACGGCCGGGGTGACGATTGGGACGCAGACCGTCACAGGCCTCGCGATCGGCGCGAGCGCGACGCGCTCATTCAATTGGACAACGACGGGCGCGGCGCTCGGCGGGCATACGCTGGTCGCGAGTCAGAGTTTGACCGACGACAACGCCGCCAACAACCAGAGCTCGACGACGGTTACCGTGACTCCGACGCCGGCGGACCTGGCGCTCGCCGGTATCACGGCGCCCTCGCAGGTGACGCAGGGCGATACGGCGGCGGTCGTTGTCACGGTTCAGAATGTCGGCGGATCCGATGTCACGAGCAGCTTCGACGTGGTGCTGACCGATGCGACGGCCGGTAATGCCGTGCTCGGGACGCAGACGATCACCGGGCTTACCGCGGGCGCGAGTGCGACCCGCACGTTCAACTGGGGCACGGGCGGAGCGGCGATCGCCGGCCACATCCTCACGGCGACGCAAAAGCTGGCCGACAACAACGCGAGCAACAACGCGGCGTCGATTTCCATCAACGTGACCGCGCCGAGTCTCCACGTGGGCAACCTCAACGGCGTGTCCGCGGGCAACGGCAACACCTGGACCGCCACAGTCCAGATCACGGTCCACGACTGGCGGCACAATCTGGTGACTGGTGCCACCGTCCAGGGCACCTGGAACGGTACCGGCCCCAATGCGACGTGCACGACGGCGGCCGGTAGCAACGGGGTGTGCAGTGTTGTCCTGGCGTCCATCCCGAACTCGACGAAGGCCGTCTCGTTCGCGGTGACGGGCATGACGTTGGCCGGCTACACGTACAAGTCTTCGGCCAATCATGATCCGGATGGGAGCAGTAACGGCTTTTCGATTACCGTGAAGCGCTAGTGAGACCAGCACGCATGGTGACTCTGGTGCTGTTCGCGGGGGCATTGGCATGCTCCCGCGCGCAGCCCGGGGGGGCGGGGGGAGCCACCGTGACCACGAAGAGCATCGATGAAGTTCTCGCCGCGCACACCGACTCGCTCATGGCGATCCCGGGCGTTGTGGGCACGGCGATCGGGTTGTGCGGTGGCGAGCGCTGTATCAAAGTGCTCGTCGCCGATTCAGGTGTAGCCACCAGAGCCAAGATCCCGGCTCGGCTCGAGAGCTATCCCGTCTCCGTCGAGGTCGTCGGCACTTTCAGACCGCGCTAGAACCGCTTACGGTGTAGCCCTCGGCTCCATGCCGAGCTGCCGCCAGAGGTAGGCATAGGTGAGCGCAAGCTCTTTGGCGACCTGCGCGTTCGTAACTCCCGCGCCGTGCCCCCCCTCCGTATTCTCGAAGTAGTAGAACGGAATCCCCATCGATTCCATCCTGGCGGCCATTTTGCGCGCGTGTCCCGGATGTACGCGGTCGTCGCGCGTCGTCGTCGTGAACATGACCGTGGGATACTTCACTCCGGGCTTCAGGTTCTGGTAGGGTGAATACTGCGAGATGTAGGCCCATTCCTCGGGTTTGTCGGGATCGCCGTACTCGGCCATCCAGCTCGCCCCGGCGAGCAGATGGTTGTAGCGCTTCATGTCGAGGAGCGGGTTCTGAATCAGCACGGCGTTGTACAGGTCTGGGTGCTGGGTGAGCGCGACGCCCATCAACAGGCCGCCGTTGCTTCCCCCGCGGATGCCCAGATGCTGCGGGCTGGTGATGCTGTCCCGGATCAGCTGCTGCGAAATCGCTGCGAAGTCGTCGTAGATGCGTTGCCGGTGTTCTTTCAATCCGGCGCGATGCCACTGCGGGCCGAATTCCCCGCCACCGCGAATGTTGCCGAGCACGAAGACGCCGCCGCGCTCGAGCCACGCCGCTCCCGTATGGCTGCTGTAGCCGGGCGTGCTCGCGATCTCAAATCCTCCGTAGGCCCCGAACAACGTGGGATTGCTCCCATCGTGCTTCATGTCGCGTCGGTGGACGATGAAGAACGGGATCTTGGTGCCGTCCTTTGAGGTTGCTTCCTGCTGCTCGACGACGAGGTCGCTGGCGTCGAACATCGCCGGCAGCCGTTTGACTTCCGCGACGCTGCCGTTCTCCGCGGTCACGAACAACGTTGTCGGCTGGATGAAATTGGTGAAGGTGAAGAAGTACCGGTTCGAGTACGCGGATGTCGCAACTACGCCGACGGTGCCAAGGTCTGGTGCCGGCACTTTGTCGAAGGCCCAGCGCCCGCCTTGATAGCGGTAGCGTCGCAGCTCGCCCCGCACGTTGTTCAAGATGTTGAGCAGCAGGTAGTCGCGCGTAGACGTCACGCTATTGATGGTCTCGCGTGGACCCGGCTGCGTCACGAGCTGAAAGGCGCGTTTGCCGGCGAGAAAATCGTCGACCGACGTCGCAATAAGCGAACCGGTCGGCCAGGTCTTGCCGCCGACGGTCCACGGATCGCGCACGTACACTACGAGCTGTCCTTGCAGGAGACGGACATCGGCGTCGGCGGGCGTGTCGATCTTTACGACCTTCCCCTGGGTGTAGAGGTATTGCGCCCGGTGGTAGAAGTCCGTCCCGTCCGTGATCATGAGGTAGCGGCGCGCGCCGTCATTCGTACTGAATGATCCCGCGCTCACATGGTCTGCCGGTGCCTCGTACACCGTCGTCGCCGTCGCCAACGGAGTGCCGCGCTTCCAGAGCTTGATGATGCGGGCGTACCCGGAAGTCGTCATGCTGCCGGGTCCGAAATTCGTGCCCACGAGGAGGGTGTTGTCATCGACCCAGGTGGCGCTCGTCTTCGCCTCGGGGATCGTGAATCCGCCGGCGACGAACTGCTTGGTCGTCAGGTCAAACTCACGCCGCTCCGTCGCATCCGACCCGCCGCGCGACAGGGCGACCAGGCAGCGCCGGTATTCGGGCTCGAAGCAACTGGCTCCACTCCAAGACCAGGTGACGCCTTCCGCCTTGCTCAAAGAATCCAGATCGATCACCGTCTCCCACGACGGATTCGCAGTGGCATAGCTCGCCCATGTGGTTCGGCGCCAAATCCCCCGTTCGTGGTCGGCGTCTTGCCAGAAATTGTAGATCGAGGTGCCGAGGATATTGGGGAAGGCGATCTTGTCTTTGGAGTCGAGGATCTGCTTGATGCGATCATAGAGCGTCTGATACAGGGGTGATCCGCCGAGTTGGGCGATGGTAGCGGCGTTCTTGGCGTTGACCCATTCCATCGACCGCGCGCCCTCCACGTCCTCGAGCCAGACGAAGGGATCATCCGCGGGCTGTTGGGCGGCGACCAGGACGGGTTGCAAGAGGAGTGCGACGAGCAAGGCGGAAATACGTGTCATGGCAGGCTCCTGGTGAAACGTTCACGATGGCCGATCAAAGCTACGAGCCAACCTCTTGGGCGACTAGGAGTTTTGGACCTACCGTCAATCTCTCCGGCGATTAGCTTCCCCCCGGCGATGAATGTTATCCCCCAGCGCGTCAAGGACGGCTTTGTCAGGTTGCTCGGACCGCTGGCGCGTGGATTAATACGGGCCGGCGTGAATCCGAATACGATTACCACCTTGGGCACCCTGGTGGTGGTCGGTTCCGGCGTGGCCTTCGGCATGGGCGCCGTCCGGCTCGGCGGTGTGCTGCTCTTGATAAGCGGGATCTTCGACCTTCTCGACGGGCAGGTGGCGCGCCAGGGCGGCAAAATCACGACGTTCGGCGCGTTTTACGATTCGACGCTCGACCGGATCGGCGAGGGGGCGGTTTTTGCGGGGCTGATCTTCTATTTTTTCAGCGGTCCGCTGCCGGCCAACATGAAGCCGTGGGCCATCGCCGCCGGCCTGGTCGGGCTCGTCGCATCGCTCCTGGTATCGTACACGCGGGCGCGGGCCGAAGCGCTCGGCGTCGAGAACAAGGTCGGCATTGCCCCGCGTGCCGAGCGGATTCTGTTGCTCGGCGTGCCTGCGCTGATCTTGGGCGCGGGGGCGGGCGGGGAGCGTCCGGGTGTCGTGCTGTTCTGGATTGTGGCGGTGCTCGCGCTCGTCTCCGCGATCACGGTGATCCAACGGGTGGTGCACGTCGCGCGCGTGGCGCCCGACGCGCCGCCCCCGTCGCCGATTCTCAAACGTGAGACGTTGCCTGGAATCGCGGCGGCACGCCGCAAGGGACATTGATGGCACGGGAGCAGACGGGGACGGCGGTCGTCACGGGAGGCGCACGCGAGATCGCGCCCGCAACGGGAAAACTGGGCGTGATGCTGGTGGGTCTCGGCGCCGTGTCCACGACGTTCATCGCCGGAGTGGAAAATGTGCGGCGCGGCCGCGCCCTCCCGATCGGTTCGCTCAGCCAGATGGCGACGATCCGGCTCGGCAAGCGCACCGACAGGCGGACGCCGAAGATCAACGAGTTCGTCCCACTCGCCGACTTGAAAGACCTCGTGTTCGCGGCGTGGGACCCGATTCCCGACGATGCCTTCACCGCCGCCGTGAAAGCCGGCGTCCTCGACCGGCACGAGCACCTCGAGCCCATCAAGGACTTCCTGCAGAACATCAAACCGATGCCGGCCGTCTTCGACCAGTACTACGTCAAGCGGCTCCAGGGGACGAACGTCAAGCGCGGCAAGAACAAGCGGGAGCTCGCCGAGCAGCTGCGTGAGGACATGCGGAACTTCAAGAAGACCGCAAAGCTCGATCGTATCGTGATCGTGTGGTGTGCGTCGACGGAGGTGTTCCTCACGCCCGGACCCGCGCATCAGACGCTGGCCGCGTTCGAGAAGGCGATGGAGCAGAACGACCAGACGATTGCTCCGTCGATGCTCTACGCCTATGCGGCGCTGATGGAGAACGTGCCGTTTGCGAACGGTGCGCCCAACCTGACCGTGGACCTGCCGGTGATGGAGAAGCTGGCCGAAGAGCGCCACGTGCCGATCGGCGGCAAGGACTTCAAGACCGGGCAGACGATGATGAAGAGCGTCCTCGCGCCGGCGTTCAAGGCGCGCATGCTCGGACTCTCGGGCTGGTACTCCACCAACATCCTCGGCAACCGGGACGGCGAGGTGCTGGACGATCCCGAATCGTTCAAGACCAAGGAGGAGTCGAAGCTCGGCCTGCTCGAGCACATCCTCCAGCCCGACCTGTATCCCGAGCTGTACGGCAAGGTCTATCACAAGGTCCGGATCAATTACTACCCACCCCGCGGTGATAATAAGGAAGGGTGGGACAACATCGACATCTTCGGATGGCTCGGCTATCCGATGCAGATCAAAGTCGATTTCCTCTGCCGCGACTCCATTCTCGCCGCGCCGATCGTCCTCGACCTCGCGCTGTTCTTCGATCTCGCCGGTCGGGCGGGGCTGTCAGGCATTCAGGAGTGGCTCTCCTTCTATTTCAAGAGCCCGCAGTTCGCTCAGGGCCTGTACGCCGAGCACGATCTGTTCATTCAGCAGACCAAGCTCAAGAACACGCTGCGCTGGCTGATGGGTGAGGAGCAGATCACGCACCTCGGCATCGAGTACTACGAGTACGCCGAGAAGTAACGAACGCAGTACGTCGGCTGAACCGCGATCACCAAGCCGTTACTGGCAGTTAGAGAACCCCAATGCCAGTGCGAACAGCCCGGGCCCGAACACCGGCCCGCTTCCAGAATTCCAGAAGTTGGTGAAGGGCACTTCGGCGTGCGGCATCGAGTGTGCCTGGCACACGGCCGTATAGATCAGCTGTCTGTTCTGCAGGAAGTCGCCCGCGCTGAAAAAGCTCAGTTGCGGAGCGGCGGCCAAATGGCACATGGCGCAATCCTTCTTCACGAAGTCGCGGTACAGCGCCGGTTGGGTGACCCAGCCGGGCGGAACGTAGTCGGTCGCCGCGACGGCGCCGGGCTCATCCACATTCCCTCCATACAAGCCTTGGATGTACGCCGCGACCGGCCCACTGGAATAGGTCTGGCGGATGATGCCATTCAGGTTCCGCAGCGGCTCCTCAGCAGCGGCGCGACCGGGACCGAAATCCACTAGGCTAGGGTCGATCGGCAGCAGGCTCGCGTCCTTTACGAGTTCAGTCGCTGGGTCATAGTGTCCGCCATGACAAGCGAGACACACGTGGGGCACGAACTTGGGCCCTTCGGCGTCGAACCTGGCGGTCTTTGAAAGCCGATAGTCGTTCCCCCAGCCCGCAGCATAGTCGGTTGCCGAGTCGAAGCTCGCGAATCGAGCCCCCTCCGGCGTCATGATGATGAGTGAGATCCCGCGGGACGACTGGGAATGGCAAATGACCGCGCTCCGGCTCGAGCCGAAATAGCATTGCGTCTTTCGAGTGGCGCCGAGCTCGGTCCGATTCGTGTAGGTGACTGCCTGGTCGGTCCAGCCGCCATAAGCGATGGTCCGATCCACGCCCCATCCTGAGAGCACACAGGCTATGGTCGTGCAGTGGTCAGAGTTAGGTGCGCCGGGCGGGACCAGCCGGGAATAATGCGCGGTCGCCTCGGCCTCGCTGCCCGGGCCGTTGGGCTTGCTGAGGAACGCCGGCGCGTGGGCCGGCACCGCGCGATTCATCGCCGTCGATTTCGGCCGGTTCGTGTAGTCGGCTACGCTGCCGGGGTAGAGCGCCACGATCTGCCACGAGAGTGCACCCGGCGGCAGGGGCGAAATGATCGTAGAGACACCCGTCACGTACAGGCCGGTATTGCTGACTCCGGCGCCGTCAATGCGGTACTGCACCGCGCCCGGCGCCGCATCCCACTCCAGGCGTGCGGCACCAGGGGCGGTCATGACCGCGCGGAACCCGGTGGGATTCACCGGTGGCGGCGACACGAACGACGCCAGTGCCTCGCCCCACGTCCCGTCGGGATAGGAGGCGACCAGCCGGTAGCGGTAGGTGATCCGGGGATCGGGCACGGTGTCGTCCAGCGCGCCCCCGGTGAACCCATCGGGGATGCGCTGGATCCAGTTTGCGTTCGGCCCGTCCGCCCTGTAGACGACGAACGAAGTCCTGCTCCTCGCAATCTTCTGTCTCGACGCGCCGCCGTTCCAGCTCAGGTGCGCGATCATGGGGGTGCCGGTGACCGTGAAGCCATCAGGCGCCGGCCCCGTGGGGGCTGTCGTCAGTCCCGTCGGGCGGAGCCGTACCTGAGCGACGAGGGGAAAGGCGACCAAAGCCAACAGGACTACCGCCGTTGAGACGCGTCGCATGATTTGGCTCCTAGGGGTTGCGGCGTTCGAACGCGACCTCGTTGTCCCGCGTGACCGATCCGTCCATCGTCGTGACGCGGGTCGGCTGCATCATGAACAGCTTCTCGGTCCAGGTCCTGCCGAGGTCTTCGCTGACCTGCTCGAGCCGGACGAAGAAGACATCCCGGTCGCCGTGATCGGGGCGCAGCGTCAGCTCGCCGCCCCGCAGTGTGTACGCGCCGTCGCCGAACGTCGTGCTCGTCCAGACCGCGGCCGTGAAACTTGAAAGCGCCATGTAGCGCTGGCCGACGCCGAAGAACGCATAGCGGCCCGCGGGCGTGAACGCGTACTGCAGCGCAGCGCCGCCTCCCGTGCTCGTTCCGAACGACTCCCAACTGCCCTGAACCTGCTGCGCCAGTCCGGTGGAGGATGGCGCCGACCAGTTGCGGAACTGCAGACTGGCAAAGAAGCGCGGCCACACCTCTGGATGAAATGCGTAGCCGTAGAGGTAGCACGCGCTGAGGTCGTGATCCTTCGATAAGAAGGAGACGATCGCGACGCGATCACGCAGTTTTGCCACCATGATCATCCCACCGAGCAGCGCATCCGGATTGGAGGGCCACACGATGCCGCGCCGGACGATGGCGTATTCCCATCCCTGCGGCGCAACGCCGCGCACGAGAATGGTCTTGTTGAGCGGATCTTCCGGTCGTGCCGCGAATCCCTGAAACACCTGCACGAATGCCTGTTGCGCGTCGGCGAATAGATTGCCGCTGGCACGCGCCATGGGCCACAGGCCGATGGTGCAGCGCTCGCCGTTCTCGAGCGGCGGTGAGGCAACCCAGAGTCCGTTGCCGGCGGGCTGGCTCGTCCATCCCGCGGGTGGCGTGAAGAGGTAGTCGCCGAAGGCTTGTTGCGCGGCGAGGGGCGTCGCCGCAAGCAAGTAGATGAGCGCCAGGCGTGTGTTCATTGCAGCACTCCTCGCAACGAATTGGTCGCCTCGTTATGATGGAACTCGTGCACGACGATAGCCCTCTGGTGCTGCGAGCGCTACATCAGACGGTCCCCGCATGGGCGAATGGTTGTCACGCACGCCTTTGCGACGGCCATCCCCCCTTATTAGCTTCTCCCGGCCAAGCATCGCGGGTCATCCCGCGTCCCACAGGTTTCGCATGACCCCAGGAGATCGTTGCGCATGATGAGTGTGATGCCGTTGCTGGCGTTCCTCCAGAACCCGGCCAGCCCAGCTGCTCAGCACGCCGCCGGCGGTGAAGCCGCGCTCGTACTGCCGGATCTGAACCAGGCCACGTTCTTCGGGATGGGCGGCCGGGGATTGCTGCTGTGGGGACTCGTGATCTGCGCGCTCGGCCTGCTGTTCGGCCTCGCGCAGTACACGCAGCTGCGCAATCTCCCCGTGCATCGGGCGATGCGGGAGATCTCCGAGCTGATCTACGAGACGTGCAAGACGTATCTCCTCACGCAGGGCCGCTTCCTTCTTATTCTCTGGGTCTTCATCGGCGCCATCGTCGCCGTGTACTTCGGCACGCTCGCCGAGACGACGGACGCGACCGGCGCGATCACGCGCGGCTTCCCGGCGGTGAAGGTGATCGTCATCCTGCTGTTCAGCCTCGTCGGGATCGCCGGCAGTTACGGCGTGGCGTGGTTCGGAATTCGCGTGAACACCTTCGCCAACTCCCGCACCGCGTTCGCCAGCTTGACCGGCAAGCCCTATCCAAACCATGCGATTCCGCTGAAAGCGGGCATGAGCATCGGGATGCTGCTCATCAGCGTCGAGCTCGTGCTGATGCTCCTGATCCTGCTCTTCATCCCGGGCGACTACGCCGGTCCCTGCTTCATCGGCTTTGCGATCGGCGAATCGCTCGGCGCGGCGGCGCTGCGCGTGGCGGGCGGCATCTTCACCAAGATCGCCGACATCGGCGCCGACCTGATGAAGATCGTCTTCAAGATCAAGGAAGACGATGCGCGGAACCCCGGCGTGATTGCCGACTGCACCGGCGACAACGCCGGGGACTCGGTGGGCCCGAGTGCCGACGGCTTCGAGACCTACGGCGTGACCGGGGTCGCGCTGATCTCGTTCATCCTGCTCGCCGTGCACGACCCGCTCGTGAAGGTCCAGCTGCTCGTGTGGATCTTCGTGATGCGCGTCGTCATGATCATTTCGTCGGCGGGATCGTACTTCCTGAACGCCGCGATCGTGAAGGCGAAGTATCGCACCGCCGATCACATGAACTACGAGGCGCCGTTGACCACGCTCGTGTGGCTGACGTCGCTCGTGTCGGTGGCACTCACGTTCGTCGTGTCGAAGCTGGTGATCCCGACCATCGGCGGCGACCCCTCGCTGTGGTGGAAGCTGTCGCTCGTGATCACGTGCGGCACGCTCGCGGGGGCGATCATCCCCGAGTTCGTGAAGGTCTTCACCTCCGTCGGCTCGCGGCACGTGCGCGAGGTCGTGAAATCGTCGCAGGAGGGCGGTGCGTCGCTGAACATCCTGTCGGGTTTCGTCGCCGGGAACTTCAGCGCGTTCTGGTTAGGGATGACGATGATGGTGCTGATGGCGATCGCGTACGGGGTCAGCACAACGGGCCTCGCCGCCCTGATGATCGCGCCGGCCGTGTTCGCGTTCGGTCTCGTGGCCTTCGGGTTCCTGGGCATGGGTCCCGTGACGATCGCCGTTGATTCCTACGGGCCGGTGACGGATAACGCGCAGTCGGTTTATGAGCTGTCCCTGATCGAACAGGTGCCCAACGTGAAGGCGGAGATCAAGAAAGAGTTCGGGTTCGATCCGAACTTCGCGCGCGCCAAGGAGAATCTCGAGGAGAACGACGGGGCGGGGAACACGTTCAAGGCGACCGCCAAACCGGTGCTCATCGGCACCGCGGTGGTCGGCGCCACGACGATGATCTTTTCCATTATCGTAGCGTTGACCCACGGGCTCGAGCCGGCGTTGCTCTCGAACCTGTCGATTTTGCACCCGCCGTTCCTCCTGGGTCTGATCACCGGCGGCGCGGTGATCTACTGGTTCACCGGCGCTTCGACGCAGGCGGTCACGACCGGCGCGTACCGCGCGGTCGAGTTCATCAAGGCGAACATCAAGCTCGAGGGCACGACCAGAGCCTCGGTGTCCGACAGCAAGAAGGTGGTGGCGATCTGCACCCAATACGCGCAAAAGGGGATGTTCAACATCTTCCTGACGGTCTTCTTTGCCACGCTCGCGTTCGCGTTCTTCGAGCCGTACTTCTTCATCGGCTACCTGATCTCGATCGCGCTGTTCGGGCTGTACCAGGCCATCTTCATGGCGAACGCCGGAGGCGCGTGGGACAACGCCAAGAAGATCGTCGAGACCGAGCTGAAGCAGAAAAACACGCCACTCCACGATGCCACCGTGGTCGGCGATACGGTGGGCGACCCGTTCAAGGATACGTCGTCGGTCGCGATGAATCCGATCATCAAGTTCACGACGCTGTTCGGGCTGCTGGCGGTCGAGCTCGCGGTGTCCCTCACGGCGCAACGCGGCGCGACGCTGAGCCTCGTGCTCGCGAGCGCTTTCCTGCTCATCGCGCTCGTATTCGTCTGGCGCTCGTTCTACGCCATGCGGATCGACGCGGCCGTGAAGACACCGGTGCGTTAGCGGGGGCCGGGTGACGTCCGCCCAGATCGCCGTCACGGCGCTCGGCACCGTCGCCATCATCTGGGTGCTGTGGTACTTCCTCTTCTCGCGCGGCAAGCCGGTGGCCGTCACCGCCGGGGCGAGCGGCGTCCAGGAAGTGCGCGTCATCGTGAAGGGTGGGTACACGCCCGACACGATCGTCGTCCAGGCGGGCAAACCGGTGCGCCTGCAGTTCTATCGGGATGAGACCGCCGACTGCTCGGAGCGCGTCGTGTTCGAGCGCTTCGGCATCGATCAGCAGCTGCCGCCGTTTCAGACCACCACCGTCGAATTCACTCCCGAACAGCCGGGCGAGTATCCGTTCCGCTGTGGGATGAACATGCTCAAGGGGTTGCTCGTGGTAGAGCCGCCAGGCGAGCGTCGCGCGGCGTCGTCGCCGCACAAATTCCACAGCGCCAAGCATGAGTAAGGCCCGGATCGTCCTGCCGATCGAAGGCATGACGTGCGCCAGCTGCGCCGCCACGGTGCAGGAGGCGCTGACCGGTGCGACCGGGGTGACGTCCGCGGGCGTCAATTTCGCCACAAACAAAGCCGCCATCGACTACGACGCCGCGCAGACCAACGTCGCGCAGCTGATCAAGACGGTGCGCGAGGCGGGGTACAACTGCGGCAAGGCGTCGGTGACGTTCGGCATCGTCGATTTGCACTACGCGCCGAGCGTGACGCCGCTCGAGCAGTCGCTATCGAAGGTTGTGGGCGTGATCCGCGCCGTCGCCAACCAGGCGACCGAAACCGCCACGGTCGACTACGTCCCCGGCGTCGTGAGTGCCGAGGATCTCGAGAAGGCGGTCGGGGCTGCCGGCTTCGAGGTGTCGGCACCGATCGCGGCAGAGGATCCGCTGGAGCGCGAGCGCATCGCGCGCAGCCGCGAGATCCACACGCTGACCTGGAAATTCGTGGCGGCGGCTGCGGTCGCGATCGTCGCGATGATCGGTTCGATGCTCCTGATGGCCGATCGCCCCATGGGCGAGAACGGCACGATGAAGCAGGTGGATCTGCTCGGCAGGCTGCTGATGCCCGTCGCCGTGTGGCTCAGAGACTGGGTCGCCGGTCAGGGCTGGGTGTTCGACCTGAGCTGGATCAAGTGGGGTCTGGCCGTCGTCACGCTTCCGGTCATCGCCTGGTCGGGCCAGCAGTTCTACAAGGGCACCTGGAGCGGCATCCGGCACCGCACCGCGGACATGAATACGCTTATCGGCGTCGGCACGGGAGCCGCGTACATCTACTCGCTCATCGCGACGGCCGCGCCCGGCATCTTCTTGCGCGCCGGGCTCCCCGCCGACGTCTACTACGAGGCGGTCGCGGCGATCATCGCGCTGGTATTGCTCGGCCGGCTGCTCGAGGCGCGCGCCAAGGGCCGGACATCCGAGGCGATTCGCCGGCTCGCCACGCTGCGCGCGAAATCCGCCCATGTCGTGCGCGATCGTCAGGAGGTCGACATCCCGGTCGAAGCGGTGGTCGTCGGGGACCTCCTGATCGTCAAGCCGGGTGAGAAGGTGCCGGTCGATGGAATCGTCACGGAAGGCGGGTCGGCCGTCGACGAGTCGATGTTGACCGGTGAGCCCATCCCCGTCGGCAAGAAGCCCGGCGACGAAGTCATGGGTGGGACCCTGAACACGACAGGCAGCATCACCTTCCGGGCGACGCGCGTCGGCAAAGAGACGGCGCTCGGCCAGATCGTACAGCTCGTCGAAGACGCGCAGGCGACCAAGGCGCCGATCCAGCGACTCGCCGACCGTGTCGCCGGCGTGTTCGTCCCGATCGTGATTGCGCTCGCGATCCTGTCGTTCATCGCATGGTTTGACTTCGGGCCGGGCCCCGAGGCACGCGACCTGGTCTACGCGACCGTCGCGTTCGTGACCGTGCTCATCATCGCGTGCCCCTGCGCCCTCGGCCTCGCGACCCCGACCGCTATTCTGGTTGGGACCGGCAAGGCAGCGGAGTTCGGGATCCTGATTCGCAGCGGCGAGGCGCTGGAGCGGCTCGCCAATGTGCGCACCGTGCTCCTCGACAAGACCGGCACCATCACCGAAGGGAAGCCTGCCGTCACGCACATCGTGACGGCCAAGAAGCCGGACGGCACGCCGATCAGCCCGGCCGACGTGCTGAAGTGGGCGGCATCCGTCGAGCAGCGCTCCGAGCATCCGCTCGCCCGCTCGATCCTCAAGGCGGCGCAGGACAAGCAAGTGTCATTGCTGCCGGTTGAGAAGTTCGCCGCGATGGAAGGCCGGGGTGTGCGCGGCACGGTGGACCGCCGCATCATCGAGGTGATCTCCCTGCGGCATGCGCGCGAGCGCAGTCTCGAGCTCGGCTCGCTCGGCGGCGACGCCGACCGGCTCGCGATGCAAGGCCGCTCGCCGGTGATCTGCGTCGTGAACAACACCGTCTATGCCGTGATCGCAATCTCCGATCCGATCAAGCCGACGTCCAAGACGGCGATCGAGCTGCTGAAGCGCCGCGGCATTCCGGTCATCATGGTCTCGGGTGATTCGAAGAAAGGTGCGCAGGCCGTTGCGGCCGAAGTCGGCATCGACGAAGTGATCGCCGAGGTGCTGCCTTCGCAGAAGGCGGATCTCGTCAAGAAGCTGCAGCGCCAGGGCGGCGGCGCGCACATCGTGATGGTCGGCGACGGCATCAACGACGCACCGGCGCTGGCGCAGGCGGACGTCGGCATCGCGATCGGCACCGGGACCGACGTCGCCATGGAAGCTTCGGATGTGACCCTGATTCGCGGCGACCTGCGGGCCGTTTCTACGTCTATCGAGCTGGCGCGCCGTACCATGCGGACGATTCGCTGGAACCTGATCTGGGCGTTCGGCTACAACGCGGTGCTGATTCCCGTTGCGGCGGGCGCGCTGTATCCTGTGACCGGATGGTTGTTGTCTCCCATCCTCGCGAGCGCGGCGATGGCGTGGTCGAGTCTGTCGGTGGTGCTCAACAGTCTGACGCTACGGACGTTCAAACCCCGAGGAGCGGCGAGTCATGCGGTACTTCCACAGAACTAGCGCGAGTCCCGAAGCTGTGCTGGACGTCGCGAAGAGCTTCTTCGGTGGGCGGCTGGCCCCGGCCGAGGAGTCGCCGCGGCGCCGCGCGTATCAGGGGACGTTGGGTCGGATCACGATCAGCGCGAGACCGGAAGGCGGCCACTACACATTTGTAGAGGCTGCGACCGATCAGGTAGGAGAATCGGAGCTCGACAAGCTCGCCAAGCGGTTTCTTGCGGAAGTGCACCGGCTTGTTGAACCGGCGCACGTCATGCGCGGCGCCTACTAGCCCACAACCCTCGCGCTGTAACCTGCCTGCGTGACCGCGGCCACGAGCTGGTCGGTGGTCACGGAGTCGTCATCGAAATCCACTTCGGCTTCGCCGTCAGGCAAGTCGATGATGGCGGAATAGACGCCGCTCACACCTTTCAGGGCCTTCTCGACCTTGGCCTGACAGTGGCCGCACGTCATTCCCGTGACACGGAGCTTGATGTTCGCCATGGCTCTTCCCCCCCGGCTATAATTTAGGGCCATGGCTCTCCCCGCGACTCGGCCGACAGCAGCCTTTCCCTCCGGGGCGGCGCTGTCGACTGACCAGGTCCTCGAGATCTACTACTATCTCCGCCTCACGCGGACGCTGGAAGAGCGGCTGGTCGCCCTGTACCGCCAGACCAAGGTCATCGGCGGCCTGTTTCGCTCGCTGGGGCAGGAGGGCGAGTCCGTGGCCTCCGCCTACGCCCTGGAGCGCGGCCGTAACAAGGACATCCTGTCGCCGCTGATCCGTAACCTCGGGTCGCTGCTCGTGATGGGCGCGCAGCCCATCGAGATCCTGCGGCAATACATGGCCAAAGCAGACAGTCCCACGCGCGGCCGCGAGCTGAATGTCCACTTCAACGACCTCGAGAAGGGCTACCTCGGCCAGATCTCCCACCTCGGCGACATGATCCCCGTGATGGCTGGGATTGCCCTGAGCTTCAAGCTGCGTGGTGAGCCCCGGGTCGGGCTCGTGTATATCGGCGACGGCGGCACATCGACCGGGACGTTTCATGAAGGCTTGAACCTCGCGGCCGTGCAGCGGCTGCCGCTCGTCGTGATCGGCGAGTACAACCACTGGGCCTACTCCACGCCGCCCGAGAAGCAGTTCGCGGTGAAGGACCTCGCCGAAAAGGCCAAGGGGTATGGCGTCCAGTCCGTGACGGTGGATGGGAACGACGTGTTCGCCGTCTACGAAGCGACGCGGTTTGCGGTCGAGCGCGCGCGCCGCGGCAAGGGCGTGCATTTCATCGAAGTGAAGACGTATCGCCGTAAAGGACACGCCGAGCACGACGACCAGCACTACGTGCCGAAAGCCGATCTCGAGAAGTGGGCCAGCGAAAACGATCCGGTCGATCGCTACACGCAGCGCCTGCTGTCTGCCGACATGGTTGCCGAGGGCGACCTGAAGGACATCGACGATCGCGTGCGCGTGGAAGTCGACCAGGCGACGGACGCGTGTGTGGATGAGCCGTTGCCCCCCGCCGAAAGCGCACTGCCGGGCGTGTATGTCGATCCACCGTCGGCCGACAAGCTCTGGTTCAAGGCGCTGTGATGGCCGAAATCACATTCCTTGAAGCATTGCGCCAGGGTCTCTGGGAAGAGATGGAGCGCGACGAGCGCGTCTTCATTCTGGGCGAGGACGTCGGGCTCTATGGCGGGGCGTTCAAGGTGACCGACGGCTTCGCGAAGAAGTTCGGCGAGTCGCGCGTCATCGATACGCCGATCTCGGAGGCCGCCATTGTCGGCGCGGCGGCCGGCGCGGCACACATGGGTCTGCGGCCCGTGGCGGAGATGCAGTTCATCGACTTCATCTCCTGCGCGTACGACATGCTCACGAACTATGTCGCCACCGCGCGCTATCGCGCCGGGCTGTCGACTCCCATGGTGGTGCGCGGCCCGTGTGGCGGCTACGTTCGCGGCGGGCCGTTCCATTCACAGAATCCGGAGGCGGCGTTCCTCCACACGCCCGGTCTCAAGATCGTGTATCCGGCTACCGTGCGGGACGCGAAAGGGCTGATCAAGGCATCGATCCGCGACGAGGATCCAGTGCTCTACCTGGAGCACAAATGGCTCTACCGGCGCATCAAGGAGCAGCTGCCGGAGGGCGAAGAGATTCTCACCCCGATCGGCAAGGCGCGGACCGCGCGCGAGGGGAAGCATCTGTCCATCATCAGTTATGGCGCGACGCTGTGGAAATCGCTCGAGGCGGCCGAGCAGCTCGACAAGGCGGACGGCCTGTCCGTCGAAGTGCTCGATCTGCGCACATTGCTGCCGCTCGACGACGCGGCGATTGTTGCGAGCGTCAAGAAGACGAACAAGGTGCTGATCGTGCACGAAGACACGCGCACCGGCGGGATCGCGGGCGAAATCGCGGCGCGGATCAACGAGCAGGCGTTCGAGTGGCTCGACGGGCCGATCATGCGTGTGACTGCGCACGATGTCCCGATACCCTATGCACCGACGCTTGAGGATTTTGTGCTGCCCCAGACTGACGACATAGTGAAGGCCGCCCGCTGGTTGGCGGCGTACTGACGGAGCGACAATGGCACGCGTAGACGTCTTGATGCCCCAGATGGGCGAATCGATCGCCGAGGGCACGCTGAGCAAGTGGCTCAAGAAGGTCGGTGATCCCGTGAAGCGGGACGAGCCGCTGTTCGAGATCTCAACGGATAAAGTCGACGCCGAAATCCCGGCGCCGGCTGCCGGCGTGTTGGCCGAGATCAAAGTCCAGGAAGGGCAGACCGTGCCGGTCCAGACGCTCGTCGCGGTCCTCGAGACTGAAGCCGGCGCCGTAGCGTCCAAGCCGGCAGCCGCTTCTCCCGCTCCGGCGCCCGCGGCGGCTCCCAAGCCCGAGCCACCCAAGCCGGCGCCCGCTCCACCTCCACCCCCGGCACAGCCGGCCGCGCGGCCGTCGGCCCGTCCGGCCGATGGCGATGGTGGCGTCATGACCGCCGAACAGCGTTTGCGCACGAAGTCCACGCCGCTCGTCCGCAAGATCGCCGCCGAGCACAGCGTCGACATCTCGAGCATTCCCGGCAGCGGTTATGCCGGACGCGTGACGAAGCAGGATATCCTCGGTTTCATCGAACGAGCCCCGACGCAGCAAGCCCCAGGCCCGAGGCCCCAACCCCAAGGCCCCGGTGCAATCGAGCACCCCGCCGTCGAGGCCTGGCCGGGCGACCGGGTCGAGCCGTGGTCGCGGATCCGGAAGATCACCGCCGACCACATGGTGATGTCGAAACGCGTCTCGGCCCATGTCGCGAGCTTCTTCGAGGTCGACTTCACGCGCGTGGGGCAGCTGCGCGCCAAAGCGAAACAGAGCTATCTCGACCGGGGCGTGAACCTCACGTTCCTCGCGTTCATCGCGAAGGCGTGCGCCGAGAACCTGCGGAAGCACCCAATCGTCAACGCGGCCGTCTCGGGCGACAGCACGATTTACCGAGCTGACGTCAACGTCGGCATCGCGGTAGCGCTGGACTGGGGTCTCATCGTGCCGGTGATCAAGCACGCCGACGAGCTGTCGCTGATGGGGATCGCGCGCGCGATCAACGATCTCGGTGAGCGCGCCCGCACCAAAAAGCTGTTGCCCGACGATATCCAGCGCGGCACGTTCACGATCACGAACCCTGGCGGGTTCGGGCCGTTCGCCGGTATCCCGATCATCAACCAGCCCCAGGTCGCGATCCTCGGTGTCGGCGCGATCGAAAAGCGGCCCAAGGTGGTGACCGCGGCCGACGGCACCGAGTCGATCGCGATCCGGACGATGGGGATGCTGACGATGTCGTACGATCATCGCGTCGTCGACGGCGCCGACGCCGACAAGTTCCTGGCCGACGTCAAAAAGCTGCTGCAGGAGTTTCCCGAGGGAGCAATGTGAAGATGCCCAAAGTCCTGACCGCCGCGCGCGTACGCGTGCCCACGCAGAATGAGACGGAGTACGTCAACACACTCCGCGAGCTGAGCCAATTCGCGGATGCGCGCGGCCAGCGGATCTGGCTGTTCCGCAACGCCAAAGACCCGCGGCTGTTCATCGAATTCTCCGAAAGCCCCACGGAGATGTCGCACCGCGCCCAGGCGTCCCGGCTTCCCGAAGAGATCAAGCTGGAGAAGCGGCTCCAGGCGCTGGCGACGTACGCGCCCGACGCCTGGGAGCTGTGGAGTGAGGTCCCCGTCACCACCACGTCACAGGCGTAGCGCCATCCATGGCCCGCCGCACTCTGACGGTCGATGGCGAGGGGTGGGAGGTCTATCCCTCCGGTCGCGTGACCGTCTACGTCCGCGATCAGCTCGGCCTCATCTTCGAGCAGGGGACGGGGCCGCAGCGCCGCCGCCGCGTGACGCATTTCTCGCCTCTCGGTGCCCGCTCGGCCGACCGCGCGTTCACGGAGCTCTCCGAGCGCGATCTGCTCGAGCTGTTCCGGCAGTCGCAGCCGGCGTGGACCGCGCCCGAGGCTGACTACGCCGCACATTGATTTGCACTGCCATTCGACGGCTTCCGACGGCGAGTGCGAGCCGGCGGACGTCGCACGGCATGCGCGCGCGGCAGACCTCGTCGCGATCGCGCTCACCGATCACGATTCGACCGATGGCGTGGCGGGTGCGGCGCAGGAGGGTGCGAAGCTCGGCGTGCGCGTCATCCCCGGATGCGAGTTCAGCGTGCGCGCGCCGTGGGGCGAGCTGCATGTGCTGTCTCTGTTCCTGCCGCAGGCGGACGAGCGCCTGCAGACGTTCCTGCGCGACACACGTGCCGCGCGGCGCCGGCGCGGAGAACAGATGGTCTCCAAGCTCCAGGACCTCGGGGTCGAGATCGACCTGGAAGACATCCAGGCGCAGCTGGGAGGCGACGGCAGGGCATTGGGTCGCCCGCATGTGGCGCGGGCGCTCGTGGACTGTGGTGTGTGCGACAACGTCAGCGACGCGTTTCGCCGCTATCTGGGTCGCGGCCGCGCCGCCTACGTCGAGAAGCCGCTCCCCAAGTTGGGCGAAGTCGCCGATCTGGTGCACGCGGTGGGCGGATTGACCGTGGCTGCGCATCTGGGTGATCACGGGACGGAAGCGCAGCTGCGCATCTTTCAAGATCAGGGACTCGATTGTGTCGAAGTCCGCCATCCCAGTCACGCGCCTGCGGTCGAGAAGCGGCTGATGCGGATCGCCGAACGCCTGGGGCTCGGCATTACCGGCGGATCGGATTGGCACGGCGAGAGCGAGTACGGGGAGTCCCATGCGCCGCTCGGAGGCATGCGCGTCCCCGACACCTGGCTGGAACCGCTCGAGCATCGCCTCGAGCTCACAATGAGGAAACGTGATGAGCGAGCCGCTGCCGATCGGCAGTAAAGCCCCTGCGTTCAAGGCGCCGGCGTCGGACGGGCAGACCTACACGCTGGCTGATCTATTGAAGCACGGTCCGGTGGCGCTGGTGTTTTATCCGGGCAACAACACACCCGGCTGAAACCGCCAACTCTCCGCCGTGCGCGATGAGATCGCCAAGTTCAAGGCAGCAAAGATCCAGCCGTTCGGGGTGAACCCTGCGAGCGTCGACAGCCACAAGGGCTACGTCGAGAAGTTTCGCTTCAATTTCCCGCTGCTGTCCGATGCGGAGCGTGCGATGGCCGGTGCGTACAACGCGCTGAAGGATGACGGGAAGGGAATTCAGCGCACGGTATACGTGATCGGGCGCGACGGCGCGGTCCGGTTTGCGCAGCGCGGCGCTCCGCCGGTGGACGACATCGTCCGTGCCGGCTGACCTGCACGGCAAGGTCGCCCTCGTCACCGGCGTCGGCCGCGTCGGGCAAATCGGCCACGCGGTGGCACGCGGGCTCGGCCGCGCCGGCGCCAAGCTGTTGCTCGCCGACGTCAACGCGGTGGGACTCGCCGATCGCGTCAAGGAATTCGGGTCCGAAGGGATCGCCGCGAAAACGTCTGCCGGCGATTTGACGCAGCCCGAGGCGGCACGCGCCGCCGTAGCCGCCGCGCAGGCGCAGTTTGGCGGACTCGATATCGTGGTGAACGTGGCCGGCGGCTTCTTCAGTTTCGGGGCCTTCACCGATGTGAAACCCGAGCTGCTCGATCGTGAGCTCGCCGTCAACTTCAAGACGGCATTCTTCATGTGCCAGGCGGCCGTGCCGCTGCTGCTCGCGCGCGGCGCGGGGTCCATCGTCAATTTTGCGTCGATCGCGGTCGTGCGGCCGCTGATGCACATGTCGGCCTACAGCGCGGCGAAGTCGGCGGTAGCCGGTCTTACGCGCGAGCTCGCCCGCGAATATCGCGACGCGAATATCCGCATCAACGCCGTGGCGCCCGCGACGGTGCGCACGGCGGACAACCTCGCCCAGATGGGCGACAAGGGTCCGCTCGTCGAGCTCGACGAGGTGGTGAACACGGTCCTCTTCCTCGCCAGCGACGAATCGAGCGCCATCACGGGTCAGATCGTCCCGATTACGGGGAAGGCGTACTAGTGCAGCTCGAGGGCAAAGCGGCGCTCGTCACCGGCGCCGGGACGCGCATCGGTCAAGCCATTGCCATCGGGCTGGCCGAGTCCGGCTGCGACGTCGCCATTCACTATCACGGCTCAGCGGACGGCGCGGCGGCGACGGCGCAGGCAGTGAGGAAAGCGGGGCGCCGCGCCGAGCTGCTCCCCGCCGATCTCAGCGACGCGGCCGCGGCACGCGCGCTCGCGGATCAGGCCGCCCGCGCGTTGCAGCGCCTCGATGTGCTCGTCAATTCCGCCGCGATCATGGTGCGCCAGCCGATCGAGACGGTGACGCCCGAGAGCTGGGACGCGACCCTCAATGTGAACCTCCGCGCGACGTTTTTCGTCTCGCAGGGCGCAGTCCCGCATCTGCGCCGGGCCAAGGGCAAGATCGTCAACATCGCCGACCTCGCCGGCCTGGAACCGTGGCCGGCGTACATCCCGCACTCCGTGAGCAAAGCCGGCGTCGTCATGCTGACGAAAGCGCTGGCCCGCGCGCTCGCGCCGGACATCGCGGTCAATGCCATCGCGCCCGGCGCGGTCCTCATGCCGGATGGTTGGGACCAGCAGTCGCGCGATCATATCCGCGCGACGAGTCCGCTCGAGCGCCTCGGCTCGCCCGGTGACGTCGTCGCCGCCGTGCGATTCCTCCTGGCGGGCACCGACTATGTGACCGGCACCGTGCTCGTCGTGGACGGGGGGAGACTCATCCGCTGAGGGACGTCGTCGTGGTCGGTGGCGGTTGCTACGGCACGTTCTACGCGTCCCAGCTTGCCAAGGCCAAAGCACGGGGCAAGACGGACTATCGCACCGTGGTCGTGGTGGATCGAAATCCCGAGTGCCAAGCCAGGCGGGAGTTGGGCGAGGCGAGCGACCGGCAATTCGTGCGCCAAGAGTGGTCGGCTTTCTTCGACGAGTGGCTTCCCCACGCACCACGCACGACGCACGACGCACGTGATGACCAAATCGTGCCTTCTCCTCATATGCCTCATTTGATGTTCGAGTGGGTACTGCGGCAGGCGCGAGCCCGCTGGCCCAACCGGACGGTGTCGGTCGAACCCGTTCCCGGCACGTTTCCGACTCCCTACAACCGCCCGGGCGCGGATCACACGCGCTACGTCTCCTGGGCGGACTGGATCTGTCCCACGCACTGCATCGAGCCGGCGCTGTGTCCCGCGATCGGTGCTCCACGTGCCTGGGAGATGAGCGACACGGTGCGCGACCTGGCCGACCGGCTGCGAGCGGGTGGCCGCCCGGTTGCGGGGCCCGCGTTGTTTGTCTGCAAGCATCAGGTGTTTGGCGTGGGAATGTTTGCCGCAGAGGCGGTGCGTGCCGGTGATCGGCTGGTCGAGGAGGCCGGCGCCGAGGGCACGGCCGAGATCCTCGTTGGCACGATTTCGAGTTGCCACGGTGCTCTGAATCTCTTGCGGATTGCTGATGGCTGATGGCAAACGGCCAATGGCGCCCGCGGATCGCCGCCGCTACCTGGAGCACGCTCGTCAGTTGTTCAACGACCAGGAGTATTGGTTGGCACACGAAGCGTTGGAAACAGTCTGGCGTTCTATTATTAAGGAAGACGAGGCTAGGGGTTGGCAGGGCTTGATTCAAGCCGCCGCCGCGCTGCTGCACCGGGAGCGTGGGAACCGCCACGGGACCGTCGTGGTTGGAGCAGCGGCGCTCGAGAAGCTGGCAGGATCGCAGCATTCCGACATCGAGTTCGAAACCGTACAATTTCGCGCGCAGCTGGCGCGCGCCCTGGCGGGGGAGGGTGACCCTCCGCGACTGGAATTCCGAGACGTATGACGAATCGCACCGCACTGAAATACGACGTGATCATCGTGGGCGCCGGCCCCGCCGGGCTATGCGCCGCGCTCTACGCCGGCCGGGGCCTGCTCAAGGCCGTCACGATCGAGCGCGGGGCGCCGGGCGGCGAGCTCCTCAACACCGATCTCATCGAAGACTACATCGGCTTCGAGAGCATCAAAGGGTGGGAGCTGGCGCAGAAGATGACAGAGCACGCGAAGAAGTTCGGCGCCGAGATCGTCACCGACACCGTCGAACGGATCCACCGGGATGCGGACGGCTGGTTCGACGTCGAGACGGCGCGCGGAACCCACTATCGGAGCCAGGCCGTCATCCTCACCGCGGGCGGCACGCCGGTGAAGCTCGGCATCCCCGGCGAGAAGGAATACGCCGGGAAGGGCGTGTCGTACTGCGCGGTGTGCGACGGCGCGTTCTTCAAGGGCGAGCGGCTCGCAGTGGTGGGCGGCGGCGACGCCGCGGTCGAAGAAGCCGATTATCTCACGCGCTACGCGAGCAAGGTGCACATCGTGCATCGCCGCGAGGAGTTCCGCGCTTCGCAACTGCTGCAGGAGCGCGCCTTCGCGAATCCCAAGATCGAAGTGATCAGGAATACGGTCGTTCCGGAGATCGCCGGGAACGACAAGGGCGTGACCCATGCGGTGCTCGAGGACACCAGCACCGGCAAACGGTCGAATCTCGATGTCGGTGGGGTCTTCATCTTCGCGGGATTCAAGCCGAACACGCAGCTCGTCGACGGCCATGTCGATCATGACGCCGGCGGCTATCTGATCACCGACAGCCGGATGATGACCTCGATGGCCGGACTGTTCGCCGCGGGGGACGTGCGCAGCCAGGTCACGCGGCAGATCACCACCGCGGTGGGAGACGCCACGACCGCCGCCATCGCCGTCGAGAAGTACCTCAAGTCGCTGCGGGAAGGCGACGGCAGGGGCACGAAGTGAGAATCGTCCAGATCGCGAACGGCATGTTCGCCGAGAATTGCTACGTCGTCGTCGACGAGGAGGCGCAGGAGTGCGCCATCGTGGATCCCGGCGAAGAGGCGGGGTTGATCCTCCACAAGGTCAAGGAGACGGGCGCGCGGCCCATCGCCATCTGGTTGACGCACGCGCACCTGGATCACGTGCTGGGCGTTCCGCGAATCGTGGCAGAAACGGGGGCGCCCGTTTGGCTGCATCCCGCCGACCGCCCGCTCTATGACGCCGTCCCCGAGCAGGCGACGTGGTTCGGTCTCGCGGCGCCTGGACCGCTGCCGGCACCCGATCAAGACCTGTCCCACGGCATGCGGTTGCCGGTGGGCAATCTCAGCTTCGACGTCCGTCACGCGCCCGGGCATTCCCCGGGGAGTGTGTGCTTTGTGGCTCCGGGCGTGGCGCTCGGCGGAGACGTGCTGTTTGCCGGCTCGATCGGCCGAACCGACCTGCCCGGCGGCGACTTCGACACGTTGATCGCGAGCATCGAGCGCGAGTTGCTCCCGCTCCCCGATGATACCATCCTCTACAGCGGCCATGGACCAGAAACGACCATCGGACGGGAGCGCCAAACCAATCCCTTCCTCACCGGCGTCTACCGGATCGGCTAAGCCGCCCTCCCGGGCGCGGCCGCGGTGCCTGCGATGCGGGGCCGAGGTCCAGCCGAAGCCTTGGGGGTGCAAGAATCCGTGCTCCAATTGCGGATTCCTCTACCCGCTCGGCGACTGCTCTGATTGAACCACCTCCTCGCAATCCTGCTCCTGGCGATCGATTGCATTGCCCGGGCATGGCGCATTCAGCTCGCCACGCGGGCTGCCGGCGGGCGGCTCTCTTTTCAGGACGGGCTGCGCTTGAATCTCTATGGCGAGGCGGCCTGTACCTTCACGCCGAATCGCCTCGGTGGTGAGCCGGCGCGCTTCCTTGGGATGACATGGTCGGGGCTGCGCGTGGTGCAGGCGCTCGTCGCCCTGGGCGTGGAGGTCGCAGCGGAGTGGCCCGTGTTCGGCATTATCGCGATCGCGCTCGTGGCGTACTACGTGCCCGATTGGAGTGCGGCCGCCGACCGTTTTCTCACGCACAGCCTCGCGCGTGACCTCCTCGGTATCGAGCTCATCGCGCTGGTCGCACTGCTCGTCATCTGGACATTGCAGCGGCTGGTGCGGCCCGGCGCGATCCGGCACCGGGTCCGGCGGCAATGGCGTGTCGCCCTGGCGCACGTTCGCCGCGCGCCCTGGTGGATCCTGTTTGTCGGAGCGCTGCTGACGGTCGTCAGTCTCGCGGCGCGCGCGCTGATCCTTCCGGCGCTCCTGTGGGGTCATCCCGATGCGCCGTCCTTCGGTATCATGTTCTTCGGATCGCTGGCATTGCTGCACGCACCGCTCGTCGTGCCGCTGCCGTCTGGCGGTGGCGGCATCGAGGTCGCGTTCCTGTCGGGATTCGCGGGCGACTTCGGCCCCGGACATCAGGTGATGACGCTGCTCTTCTGGCGGTTCTACACGACGATTCTACTGACGGTGCTCGGTGTGTACTTGCTGGTCCGGACGCATGGCGCGGCGGCGGCGAAGGATCTGTTTACCGTCGGTTGGTTCCGGCGGCGCTAGCGAGGACCGATTCTATGGGCGATTCTTGGCTCGAGACCAACGGAGCATTGATGGGAGGAGCAGTGAATCAGACGCGCACGGAACGTGATCCCCTGGGCGAGATGCCAGTGCCCGCCGAGGCGCTGTGGGGCATCCAAACCGAGCGCGCGCGGCAAAACTTCCCGATCTCCAGCCTCCGTCCCCTTCCAGCATTCGTCGACGCCGTCATCCGCATCAAAAAAGCCGCCGCTCTGACGCACCGCGAGACCGGGCGCCTCGAGGCGAAGCTGGCGGACGCGATCGTCACGGCGGCGGATGAGGTGCTCGCGGGCGGCCATCGCGAGCAGTTCCTCGTGGATCCGTATCAGGCCGGCGCGGGCACGTCGCACAACATGAATTGCAACGAGGTGCTCGCGAACCGCGCCAACGAGCTGCTCGGCGGCAAACGCGGCGAATACAAGCCCGTGCATCCGAACGATCACGTCAACATGGCACAGTCCACCAACGACGTGATCCCGACCGCGATCCGCCTCGGCGCCCTGGCGCTGCTCGCACCGCTGACCGAGGCGCTGACGCGGCTGGCGCGCGCGTTCGCCGCGAAAGGGAAGCAGTTCGACGCGATCGTAAAATCGGGCCGCACCCATTTGCAGGACGCGACGCCGATCCGGCTTGGCCAGGAATTCGCCGCGTACGGGCACACGGTGGAACGCAACCGCGACCGCATCGCCCGCGCCGCGGACGACCTGCGCGATCTCGGCATCGGCGGGACGGCGGTCGGCACGGGGCTCAATGCCGAGCCGCAATACCCGGGGCTCATGGTGAAGCACCTGCGCGCCATCACCGCGCTCGAGCTGCGGGAGGGCAAGGACCGCGTCCAGCTCATGCAGTCGATGGGCGACGCGGCGGCATTCTCCGGCGCCGTGCGCACGTACGCCGCGGACCTCGGCAAGATCGCCAGCGACCTGCGGCTGCTGGCGTCGGGGCCGCGCACCGGGCTCGCGGAGATCCTGCTGCCGGCGGTTCAGCCGGGGTCGAGCATCATGCCGGGCAAAGTGAATCCATCGATTCCCGAAATGGTGAATCAGGTCTGCTTCCAGGTGATCGGCAACGATGTGACCGTCACGGCCGCCGCGGACGCGGGGCAGCTCGAGCTGAACGTGATGATGCCGGTCATTGCCCACAACATCCTGTTCTCGATGGTGATTCTGACGAGCGCATCGCGCATCCTCGCGGAGCGCTGCGTGGAAGGGATCGAGGCCGATGCGGCGCAGAGCGCGCATTGGCTCGAGCGCAGTCCGGCGCTGGTCACCGCGCTCGCGCCGAAGATCGGCTATGCCGAGGCGGCCAAACTGGCGAAGGAAGCGGTGGCGAAGAATGTCACCGTACGGCAGCTGGTGATCGAGAAGGGACTGCTGAAAGGAAAGGAGCTCGACGAAGTCCTGGATTTGCGGGCGATGACGGAGCTGGGCGTGCCGGGAGAGCGAAAATAACTCGCACATCGGAGACGCGCACATGAGCAGCTGGTACATCGCAGGACTGATCGCAGGCGTCGTCGCGTATCTCGTCGATTGGGTCGTGTGGAGTAAGGTGTTCACCACCGGGTTGGAACAGTTTGGGATGCAGATGTCGCCGGAAGAGATGAAAAAGTTCATGGGTCCGGCGCTCATGAAATCCGCGGTGCTGGCGGTCGTGTACGGCGTGTTGTTTGCGTGGTTTTACGGGCGATTGGGCGGAGCGCTGTGGGTGCAGGGCGGGGGCCCGCTGGCCGGAATGGAATTCGCGACCATCCTGTGGGTCCCGATTTGTCTCGCCATGTTCGGCAGCAGTGTGTGGTACGTAAAAGCCAAGCCGCTCACGATGGCGACCTGCTGGGCCTGGCTCATCCGCATGAACGCGGCCGGTCTCGTGGTCGGGCTCCTCATGAAGTGACCAGAGTCACGGCACTCGCGAGCGCGATGGGGTAAAAATTTTCCCATGCGTACCCTATCGACTGTCCTCATCGCGCTTGTGATTGCCGGGAATGCCGCGGCGCAACGCCGCGTCCGCATTGGTCCCACCGTTTCATCCATTTCGATCGAAGACGGAAGCGGCGCCAGCCAGTCCTTCACGGGCTTCGGCGGCAGTCTCGCGATGCTCTCCGGGGACGACGAGGAAGTCGGCCTCGGGATCTCCCGGTTCGCCGATCTCTCGAACAACAGCTGCATCCGGCAGATGACCTTTTTCGGCTTCGAGTCGAACTACTATCCCGTCGGCGCAAAAGGCGTCGCGCCCTATGCTTCGACGTCCCTGGGCCTGGCGCGCGTCACCGATCAGGACGCCGGCCTGCTCGGCATCTGTACGGGCGCTCAGGCCAGCACTCAGCTCGGGTTAGGCTTCGGCCTCGGCGTGCGCTTCAACATCGGCACACAAGCCGCCGCGCTGGTCGAGGGACGATTCTTCCAGGTCCCGAATAGCGCCATCCAGGCCCTCGAAGGCCGCGCCAACGTGTCGTTCGCGTTCGGGAGTCCGCGCAAGAAGACGGAGCTCCTCAACGGTACAATGGGCCCGGCGATCGGCATACTCTCTCGACTCAGCGGACCGATGGAAGGGCGCGGCCCGACCGTTGGTGTGCGATTCCGGCGCGATACAAAGAAGGGCTCGCTCGGCCTGCAAATCGATTACGCCCCGTTGCGCGTGACGACGGGCTGCTCCAGTAATTGCGAGCCATACGCCGTGCTCTTCGCGCCCACGTTCGAGCCGTCCCTGTATCCCGCCTGGGGCCGGATCTATGTCGGTGTCGGCTTCTTGCTCGCGGGCTTCCCGTCGCTCGGTGCTGATCGCGGCATGGCGCAGGGCCTGCATGGCGGGTTGGGCGCCGACATCTTCAGTGGTCCGAGACTGATGGTGAACGTCAATACCCGCGCCCTGTGGTTCCAGCGCCAGGATCCGGCGAACCGCAACGTGTTCGTCGTGCAGGCGGGTGTCAGCCTGAGTCCCCGACTCGAGCATCACGCGGCCATTGAATCCCGATAACGTCTCTCGCATATTCTCCCCATGCGCGTCACCACCTGGGCGGAATACGGCTTAATCGTCTCGATTCACCTGGCCCGGCAGTCGGGCAAGGGACCCGTTGCTGCCCGCGAATTGTCGGAGCAGGAACGCCTCCCGCATGACTACGTCGAACAAATTCTGCTCCGGTTGCGACGCGCCGGATTGGTGGAGTCCGTCCGCGGCGCGCGGGGCGGGTATATGCTCGCGCGCCCGCCGCAGGCCGTGAGCGTGAAAGACGTCATCGAGGCGTCGGAGCACGTGACGTTCGAGGTGAACTGCGATCTGCACCGTGTGGACGATGAGCGCTGCGACCCGGCGACCGCCTGCAGCATTCGTCCCGTTTGGCGCCTGCTCGAGCGCCGCATCAACGAGGTGCTCGCCGGCGTATCCCTTGCCGACCTCCAGCACGCCGAGCCCGAGGTTTACCAGATCGCCGGGGCGGCAACCGGAAATTGACGCCGCTGTCGCATGAGGAGCTGCTCCGCTACTCCCGGCACCTCACACTTCCCGACGTAGGTCTCGCAGGTCAGGCGAAACTCAAGGACGCACGCGTGCTGTTGATCGGCGCGGGCGGCCTGGGTTCTCCCGCCGCGCTGTACCTGGCCGCCGCCGGGATCGGAACGATCGGTCTCGTCGATTTCGACCTTGTCGATCGCAGCAACCTGCAGCGCCAGATCCTGCACGGCACGTCGGGTATCGGCACTCTCAAGACCGATTCCGCCCGCGCGCGGCTCCAGGACGTAAACCCTCACGTCACCGTCGCAACGTTTGCGGAGCGGCTCAGCTCGGCGAATGCGCTCGAGATCGTGCGCGATTTCGACATGGTCATCGATGGCTCCGACAATTTCCCGACGCGCTATCTCGTGAACGATGCCTGCGTCCTGCTCGGTAAGCCCAACGTGTATGGCGCGGTCTTTCGCTTCGACGGCCAGGTGTCGGTGTTCGACGCGACGCGGGGCCCGTGCTATCGCTGCCTGTATGCGGAGCCGCCACCGCCTGACCTCGTGCCGTCGTGCGCTGAAGGCGGGGTGCTGGGCGTGCTGCCCGGCATCATCGGGTCGCTCCAGGCACTCGAGGCGATCAAGTTGATCGTCGGGTTCGGTGAGTCGCTGATCGGCCGGCTCGTGTTGTTCGACGGACGCCGCATGCAATTCCGTGAGCTCGTGCTCGAAAAGGATCCCGACTGCCCGGTGTGCGGTAAGAACCCGACCGTGACCAAGCTGATCGATTACGAAGCGTTCTGCGGAGTCGGGGCACCGGAAACAGGGGAAGGGGTTGAGATCAGCGCGGTGGAGTTGCAGCGCGAACGCGGTGCCAAGACTGACCTTGTCCTCGTAGATGTGCGCGAACCCCGCGAAGCGGAAATCGCACACATCGACGGTGCGCGGAACATCCCGCTGCGCGAGCTACCGGCGCGGCTGGCCGAGCTGCCGGGCCACGGAGCGATCGTCACGGTGTGTCATCACGGTCCGCGCTCGCTCAAGGCGCGCGAGATTCTCAAAGGGGCCGGATTCGCCGACGTGCGGAGCCTGGCTGGCGGGATCGACGCGTGGTCTCGGGAGGTCGACGCAGAGGTGCCGCGCTACTGAGTGCCGAAGGGGGGACTCGAACCCCCACGGGCTTGCGCCCACTGGCTCCTGAAGCCAGCGCGTCTACCAGTTCCACCACTTCGGCAAATTACTCGACGTCTCGACGTCTAGACGTCTAGGTTTAGAGGAACGGCAATCTAGAACGTTGTATAACCCCAAGTCAATGCGTATCTTGCCGACGACAGCGTGGAAAAAATCTCCATCGCCAGGAACCCCAAAGCCCGGCACGATTACCATCTCCTGGAGACGTGGGAGGCGGGACTCGTGCTTACAGGGACCGAAGTAAAATCGCTGCGCGATCGCAAGGCGAGCTTGAACGAAGCGTACGCCCATGTGCGCAACGGCGAAGTCTGGCTGGAAGGGATGACGATTTCGCACTACGGACCCGGCAGCTACAACAATCCGCCGCCCGCTCGTTCCCGCAAACTGCTCCTCCACAAACGCGAAATCCGCAAGCTGCTCGGCGCGACGACGCAGAAGGGTCTGACCGTCGTCCCGCTCGAAGTGTACTTCAAAGATGGGCTTGCCAAGGTCGCCATCGCGCTCGCCAAGGCGAAGAAGGCGCACGATAAACGTGAGGACCTCAAGCGCCGCGTCGCCGAGCGGGAGATGGCACGCGTGGTGAAGGGGCGCCGGACATGATGGTCCTCATGATTCTCGCCGCACTCCTGCCGCAGCAGGTTTTGATCGCAACGTCGCGCGGCCAGGCGAGCATCCCTGTCGCGAACGAAACGGGGACCGCTGCCGTCGCAGCGGTGTTGCTGGCACAGCCGCTCGGACTGACGGTGTCGCTCGACGGCGCCGCGGCGCGCGTGACGCTGAACAATCGCGTGTTCGATTTTGATGTCGGGTCGCCGTTTTTTCGCTTCGATGGTGCCGCCTATCCGCTCGTCGGCGCGCCCTACATCGCGCGCGACACCTTGTTTCTGCCCCTGCATTGGCTGGCCGACCACGTGCCGCGCCTGCTCCCCGACCGCTACCGCTGGAATCCCTGGCTCGCGCGGCTCGATGAGCGGCCCGCTCCAACGGCGGCGGTCGCCCCGCCGACACCGAATCCGACCACAGGGCTCCGGCTCGCCCACACGATCGTGGTGGATCCGGGGCACGGCGGCATCGATCCGGGAAACCCTGGCCTCACGCTGCCGCGCGGAGTCACCGAGAAGGACATCACCCTCGGCATCGGGAAACTGTTGGGTGCGGAGTTGGTGCGGCGCGGGCTGAATGTCGTGCTCACGCGCGCGACCGACACGCTGATCGATCTGGCGAGCCGGCCGCTCTTCTGCCGGGCTGATTGCGATCTGTTCGTGAGCATTCACGTGAATGCGATGCCGGCAGGACGACGACAAACCCAGGTGAATGGGGTCGAGACCTACTTCGTTTCCGACGCCAAAACCGAAGATCAGAAGCGTGTGGCGCAGATGGAAAACGATGCACTCCGCTTCGACTCCGCCGCGGCAAACAGCGGACCGCTGGGATTCATCCTCAACGACCTGCAGCTCAATGAGTATCTCCGCGAGTCGGCGCGCCTGGCGGAGCTGGTGCAGGGCAAGGTCGCTGGGGTGCACCCCGGCGAAGACCGTGGCGTACAGCAGGGCCCGTTCCTCGTTCTCGCCGCGGCGCGACGGCCGTCGATCCTCGTCGAGACCGGATTCGCCACCAATCGCAACGACGGTGCGTTCCTCGGATCTGCCTCGGGCCAGCGCAAGATCGCGATGGCGATCGCCGACGGCATTGTGGCCTACCTGCTCGAGTTCGAGCGAAAAATCGCGGGCGCCGGCGGGGGAGGGGGGGGGCACTCGCGATGACTCGGGCGTTGCTGCTCGCCGCTGGCCTATCGGGCTGTGCGTCGTACAACGCGATGTGGAATGCGGAACAGCACGCCAAGGATGCGCGCCGCCTCGAGCACCTGGGCCAGATGTCCGAGGCGCGGACCCAGTGGGCCCAGGCGGCGGCGAAGGCCAAGCGCGTGCCGACCGACAAGGGTCTGGTTCTGCAGGTTGAAGGGCTCGCCCGCTCGAACGCATGTCAGGACATCGGCGTGCCGCTCGCACAGGCCCGCGCAAGAGTGACGGATCAGGCGTCCCGTGAGCGCATCGATCTCGCGGATGCCGAGTGCGCCGTGGCCGCCGGCGATCCGGCGTGCGCGGATGCCGTGCTCCGAGCCCCGCTGGCATCCGGGAATGCTGAGCGCCGTTCGCGCGCCGAGTACGTCGCGGGACTCGCCGCGGTGCAGCGATCCGATTACGAAGTTGCGATCCTGCATTTCAATCGCTCGAAGGTGCCGGGTGCGGCTGGACGCGCGCTTGTCGGCGAGCAGCGGGCCCTCATCACGCGAGCTGCGCAGCGCAGTGACTTGCGGCCAATCGCCGCCAAGCTGGACAGCCTCGTCCACACGATGAATGGAACCGACGACGCGGGTCACCTGCTCGACTTGCTCACGCAGGTGCAGGCCGCGGCCGAGACGCCGGGCGCGCGCTTCCATGCTGCGGAGCTGGCACGCGATTCGTTGCAGGCGAGCACGTTGGCGGGACAACTGTTTCTGGAGGCGGCCGCGAGCGATACGGGATCGCTGTTCGCGCCCAAGGCAATGATTGCCGCGCTGGAGCTGCTCCCCGACCGCCGCGATTCGATTGTCGCGCTGCTCGATTCACGTTACGCCGCCTCGCCCTACACGCAGGCGTTCCACGGCGAGGCCAGTCAGGCCTACGCCGTCGCGGAAGATTCGCTCGCGCGCGAGATGGGGATGCGAGTCACGCGGAGTACGCCGGTGCCATCCGCCGTGCGGCTCGACGTCCCACCACCGACCCCCGGCCGGCGCGGGCCGCCGGTCGACCGCCCGTGAGCGCGGTGGAGCTGTTCGGCACAACCTTCCAAAACCCGATCCTTCTTGCTGCTGGCACCGCCGGCTTCGGCCGCGAGCTCGATCACGTCATCGACCTCGACCTCCTCGGCGGCATCGTGACCAAGGCCGTCACCCCCGAGGCGCGCCAAGGTCATCCAGCGCTGCGCGTCGCCGAGTTTCGTGGCGGGATGCTGAATGCGGTGGGACTCGCCAATCCGGGGGTCGAGGCGGTCGCCGAGCACGAGCTGCCGTGGTTGGCGGAGCGATTGCAGCGTGCTCGGATCATCGTCAACGTCGCCGGCGCTACAGTCGGCGACTATGTCAGCGTGATCGAGCGGTTGACGCCCAACGCCGCGATCACCGCGTTCGAGATCAACGCGTCGTGTCCCAACACGAGTGCCGGCGGCCTGGAGTTTGGTGCGGACCCTGGCTCCCTTGCCGATCTGGTGCGTGCGTGCCGGCAGGTGTCGACCCGGCCGCTGACGGTTAAATTGTCGCCAGTGCTCCCCGACATCCCGGCAATGGCGCGCGTCGCACGCGATGAAGGTGCGGAGGCCGTGACGCTCGTCAATACAATGCCGGGGCTCCTCGACAAGCGGCTCGGCAACGGCAACGGCGGACTGAGTGGTCCCGCGCTGTTGCCCATCGGTGTCCTCGCGACGCGGCGTGTGCGCGAGCGCGTCGGCATGCCGGTCATTGGCGTCGGGGGAGTGCGCACGGCAGCAGACGCGCGCGAGTATCTCGCGGCGGGCGCATCCCTGGTGGCGATCGGGACCGCGGCGCTTGCCGATCCACGCGTTCCCGTACGTATCGCGCGCGAGTTGATGCGTGGCTGAGCTCATCGTCGCATTCGACGTCCCCGGTGGCCGTGAGGCGTTGGCATTGGCGGGACGACTCCCCGGATTGCGGTGGGTGAAGATCGGACCTGTACTGTTCGGCCGGGAAGGCCCCGCGCTGGTGAAGGAGTTCACCGCGCGCGGCATCCGGGTCTTTCTCGATCTCAAGTGGCACGACATTCCCAACATCGTCGCGAGCGCGGTGACTGCGGCGCGTGAGCTGGGCGTATCGATGACCACCGTCCATTGTCTGGGTGGACGCACCATGCTGGCTGAGGCAGCGCGTGCCGCGGGTTCAGACCTCGCGGTCGTCGGCGTGACGGTGCTGACATCGCACGATGCTGCGGAGCTCGAAGGAGTGTTGGGCCGTGGCGTTCCCGATGTGGGCTTCGAAGCCGAGCGACTGGCGCGCACGGCGCTGCAGGCGGGATTGCGCGGCGTCGTCGCCTCGGGACAAGAAGTGGGGTTACTCCGCGAAGCGCTTGGTCCTGATTCGTGGATCGTCGTTCCGGGGATTCGCGCCGCAGGCGAAGCGGCCGGCGATCAGGTTCGCACCATCGACCCTCGGGAAGCGGTGGGGCGCGGCGCGACCCATCTGGTTGTCGGGCGCCCGATCACCGGATCTTCGGATCCGATTGCCGCCTACCAGCGCCTGGTCGAAGTGCTGGATTGAGGGTATTAGGCAGTCCTATGCGAGCGGCGTGGCTGTCCCTTTCTGCAGTGGTGCTGCTGCCCATCCCGGCGAGCGGTCAGGCGACGCTGTCCGATGCCGCCGCCCGCGCGAGACAGGCATGGACTGCGCATGACCCCCGGGCGCTGGTCGGCCAGAGCTCCAATCTCGTGCTCCAGATCCCGGGTGCCGACCCGTCCTCGCCGCTCGGCCAGCCCCAGGCCATCGAGTTGCTGCGCCGCTACTTTCGGTCGGCCGAAGAGCGTGGGCTCGACGTCATCACCATCCGTGAGGTCGAGCCGGGGCGGGGATTCGTCGAGCTGACCCGGAGGTACGTCGTCGCCGGAACGGCGGAATTGCGACACGAAACGCTGTTCCTCGGGTACCGTCTGATCGGTCGTGAATGGCGCCTCGTCGAACTGCGGAGTGCGCCGTAATCGATTGTCGCTCGGCCCCTTGCGTGAAGTTCTTACCCCGTCTATTGTTCAAGACTCAGCCAGAACATTTTGAACTTTTCCGGAGCAACCTGTTGAAGGTACGTTCGAGCGTGCGCCCCATCTGCGAGCACTGCAAAGTCGTGACGCGCCGGGGCGTCATTCGCGTAATCTGCAAGCGCAACCCCAAGCATAAACAGCGGCAGGGTTAGGGAGAGGCATGGCTCGTATTGCAGGCGTGGATCTGCCGCGCGATAAAAAAATCCAGTACGCGCTTCCGTACATCTTCGGCATCGGTCCCAGCAATTCGATCAAGATCCTCGCGGAGACGGGCATCAGCCCGGACGCCCGCGTGCGCGATCTCCGCGACGCCGAAGTCGCGCGGCTGCGCCAGGTGATCGAACGGGATTACAAGGTCGAAGGCGCGCTCCGCACCGAGATCGCGATGAACATCAAGCGCTTGATGGACATCGGGACGTATCGGGGTGGTCGCCATCGCAAGAATCTGCCGGTGCGCGGACAGCGCACGCACACCAACGCGCGCACCAAAAAGGGACCGCGGCGCGCCATCGCGGGCAAGAAGAAGCCCGTCTTGAAAAAGTAGAGGCACATGGCCGAGGAAAAGCAGCAGGAAAAGCAACCGGAGAAACAGCCCGAAAAGCCGAAGCCGGCAGCGGCACGCCCGGCCGCCAAGCGCACCAAGAAGATCGTCGAGGCCGAGGGCGTCGCGCACATTACGGCGACGTTCAACAACACGCTCATCACGATCTGTGATATGCAGGGGAACGCCATCACGTGGGGTTCCTCGGGCAAAGCGGGCTTCAAGGGATCGAAGAAGTCGACGCCGTTCGCCGCGACCGTCGCGGCCGAGCAGGCCGCGCGCGAGGCGCTGAACCTCGGCGTGAAGCGCGTGCACGTGCGCGTGCAGGGTCCCGGCTCCGGCCGCGAGTCTGCGATTCAGGCGCTCGCGAGTGCCGGGCTGCAGATCCGCTCGATCCGCGACGTGACGCCGATCCCGCACAATGGGTGCCGCCCGCCCAAGAAACGGCGGGTCTAGAGCATGGCACGCTACACGGGTCCCGTTTGCCGGCTGTGCCGCCGCGAAGGCACCAAGCTGTTCCTCAAAGGCACGCGCTGCCTGACGGAGAAGTGCGCCGTCGAACGCCGCGCGTACGCGCCGGGGCAGCATGGCCAGTCCACCGGCCGGCGTCGCAAGGCATCGGAGTACGCCAAGCAGTTGCGCGAGAAGCAGAAGGTGAAGCGGATCTATGGCCTGTCGGAGCGCCAATTCCGCAACCTGTTCGCGCGCGCGATCAAGGAGCCGGGTGTGACGGGCGAAGCGTTGCTCGTCGCGCTCGAGAGCCGGCTGGACAATCTGGTGTACCGGATGGGTTTCGCGACGTCGCGCAAGCAGGCGCGCCAGCTCGTCCGTCATCGGCATATCCTCGTCAACGGACGCGTGCTGGACATTCCGTCCTATCGCGTGCGTCTCGGAGAAGAGGTGAGGGTCGCCGATGCGAGCAAGGAAATGGTGCAGGTGAAGCTCGCCCTCGAGCAGTTCACGCGGGGGCAGCCGGTTTCGTGGATTCAGGTGGACCATGACAAAGTGCTGGGGCGGATGACCGAGCGGCCAACCCGCGACGCCATCCCGATCGCGGCACAAGAACAGTTAATCGTCGAGCTCTATTCCAAGTGATTACCACTCTTGATTTGACGGGGTTGGTCCGGCCGCATCTGGTCGAAATGACCAAGCGTGAGGACAACCCGAATTCCGCCGAGTTCCGGCTCCAGCCGCTGGAGCGGGGCTACGGCTACACGCTGGGCAACTCACTGCGCCGGCTGCTGCTCTCGTCGCTGCGCGGCGCCGCGGTTTGGGCGTTCCGCATCGACGGCGTCGTGCACGAGCACCAGACCATTTCGGGCGTCGTCGAGGATGTGCATCAGATCATCCAGCGCCTGAAACAGCTGACGCTGGTGCTCTCGCCCGAAGTCGATGAGGCCGTGCTCCGCTTCAAGGTGGAGAAAGCGGGCCCCGTCTACGCCCGCGACCTCGAGCAGCACGGCTCGGTGTCGATCGTGAACCCCGAGCAGCTGCTGTTCACCGTCCAGGACGATCGCGACATCTCGGGCGAGCTGTACGTGAACAAGGGCCGAGGTTACGTCGAGGCCGAGCAGCATCCGGTCGATCGCACCCTGGCCGTGGACGTGGTGCGGGTCGACTCGATCTACAATCCGGTGCGCCGCGCGAACTTCACCGTGGCGGAGACCCGCGTCGGCCAGCGGACGGACTACGATCGCCTCACGCTCACCGTCGAGACGAACGGCACGATCTCGCCTGAGGACGCGGTGGCCTATGCCGCGGCGCTCGCCCAGGAGCACTTCCGCTTCTTCGTCGACTTCGGCAAGGTGCCGGTCGTCGCCGGTGAGCCACAGGGCAACGGCAGCACGGAAGGTGGCAGGCTCCGCGACGTGCTGGGCCGCGCCATCGACGATGCCGGGCTGTCGGTGCGGTCGGTGAACTCGCTGAAGAACTCGAACATCCGGACGCTGGGCGATCTGGTCCGGTACAAGGAAGACGATCTCCTGAAGGTCAAGAACGTCGGGGAGAAGGCGCTGGGCGAAATCGCCGAGCTGCTCCGCCGTGAAGGCTTGAACTTCGGGATGCAGCTCGAGGAGACGCCCGGCGGCGAGATCCGGATTATCGATCCGGGCAGCGCGCCGCTGGCGCAGCTCACGGGGACCGAGGAAGAGTAATGCGGCACCGCGCCAAGGGACGCCAGCTCTCGCGCACGTCGAGCCACAAGAAGGCGACGCTGAACAACATGGCGACCAGCCTCTTCCAGCACGGCGGCATCCAGACCACCGAGGCGAAGGCGAAGGAGCTGCGTCCGTTCGCGGAGCGGCTCATCACGCTCGCGCGCCGCGGCGATCTCCACGCGCGCCGCCAGGTCGAGCGCCGGATCAAGGACAAAGCCGTCACAACCAAGCTGTTCGCCGAAATCGGCAAGCGGTTTGCGGCGCGGCCGGGCGGGTACACGCGCATCGTGAAGCTGGGCCATCGTGTTGGCGACGGCGCCGATGTGGCCCGGATCGAACTATTGAGTGAGTGAGCGCGAGACGGTGGGACGGACGAACCAGGGGACCCAACGGGTCCCCTTTTTTACGAAGCCTTGGCCACTCGATTCGATTTGATGCACTGCGTGCAGACACGGATGCGGCGCACGACGCCGTTCACGACAACCCGGACGCGCTGTAGGTTGGGGTACCAGCGGCGGGGGGTCTTGTTGTTCGCGTGGCTGACGTTATGTCCCGTGATGGGACCTTTGCCACAAATCTCACACACTCGAGCCATAGTCCGATCCGACAATGAGTTCTAAGGGCGCCGCAAAGAGGCCTAAACCTAAACCGGCCACCGAGGCTCGACAACCCCGGCCAGCCCGCAAGACCGCCGTGATTACGGGCGTCACCGGGCAGGACGGCTCCTACCTCGCCGAGCTGCTGCTCGCCAAGGGGTATGAGGTGATCGGGGTGGTGCGGCGGACGTCGCACGATTCCTACGAGCGCATCGGGCACCTGCTGGACCGCGTCCACATCGTGGCGGCGGATCTGCTCGACCAGCATTCGCTCACCACCGTCATCCGTGACGCCAAGCCCGACGAGGTGTACAACCTCGCCGCCCAGAGCTTCGTCCCGACCTCCTGGAACCAACCGGTCCTCACCGGCGAATTCACGGCGCTGGGCGTGACGCGCCTGCTCGAAGCCATTCGCCTCGCGCATCCCGAAGCGCGCTTTTATCAGGCCAGCTCGTCGGAGATGTTCGGCAAGGCGGTGGAAACGCCGCAGCGGGAGTCGACGCCGTTCTACCCGCGCTCGCCTTACGGCGTCGCGAAGGCGTACGGCCACTGGATTACGGTGAACTATCGCGAGTCATACAAGATGTTCGCGGTCAGCGGGATCCTCTTCAATCATGAATCGCCGCGCCGCGGGCTCGAGTTCGTCACGCGCAAGGTCAGCGATGCCGTCGCCCGCATCAAGCTGGGCAAGGCGAACGAGCTGCGTCTCGGCAACCTCGATTCGGGACGCGACTGGGGCTTCGCCGGCGACTACGTCGAAGCGATGTGGCGCATGCTGCAGCAGCGTGAGCCCAAAGACTACGTCGTCGGAACGGGGACGATGCACACGGTGCGCGATCTGTGCGCCGCGGCGTTCCAGCACGTGGGGCTCGACTGGAAGAAGTACGTGAAGATCGATCCCAAGTTCGTGCGGCCGGCGGAAGTGGATACGCTGCTCGCCGACGCGAGCCGCGCCAAGCAGGAGCTCGGCTGGGCGCCCCGGGTCACCTTCGAGCAGCTCGTGAAGATGATGGTCGACGCTGATCTCGAGCGGTTGGCGTGAAGGTGCTCGTGACCGGAGCCAATGGGTTCGTCGGCCGCAGCGTGGTGCGTCGCCTCCTCGCGGGGGGCGACAGCGTCGTTGCCGCGGTGGGCCCCGGAGCCTCCGGTTGCGCCGCCGAGCCGAACCTGACGAGCGTATCGCTGGATGTCATGAACGACGTCTCGGTGCGAGGCTGCTTTGCCACACCGGTCGATGCGGTCATTCACCTCGCGGCCATCGCGCTCACCCAGGCCGCGAATCGAGATGCCGCGACCTCTTGGATGATCAACGCCGAAGGTACGGCGAAGCTCGCAGCCGCTCTGGCAAACGCGGCGGGCCGCTGGAACACCCAGCCGCTCTTCCTGCTGGCGTCCAGCGCGGACGTCTATGCGTGGCAGAACCGCCCTATTAAGGAAGACGACGCCGTACAGCCGTCGACCCCATATGCCGCGAGCAAGCTCGGCGCCGAGCTGGCCGTGGAGCAGGTGGCGCGCTGTGCGGGGCTGCCGGTGATCGTCGTGCGGCCGTTTCCGCACTCGGGCGGCGGGCAGGAAGAGAGCTTCTGGATCCCGGCGCGCGGCAAGCTGCTGCGAGAGGTGAAGCGCAACGGCTGGGCCGCTATTCCCGTGGGCGACTTGACGGCGGTGCGTGACTACCTGCATGTCGACGATGTGGCCGAGGCCTACGCTCTCCTGCTGAGCCGAGGGACGCCGGGAGAGGTGTACAACATCGCCTCAGGCCGCGGTGTAACCCTGGATGCGATCCACACGCGGCTGGAGGAAATGCTCGGCATCTCGCCCAAACGGGAAATGGACGCCAGCCAGGTGCGGCGCGAAGCGCGGCCGTACCTGGTAGGCGATGCCGCAAAGCTGCGCGCGGCGACGGGCTGGAGTCCGCGCCGTACGCTCGACGATATCCTGCGAGACGTCCTCGATGCCCAAAAGAACTGATCTCGCCCGCATTCTCCTGATCGGCTCCGGGCCGATCGTCATCGGCCAGGGGGCGGAGTTCGACTATTCGGGGACGCAGGCGGTGAAAGCCCTCAAAGAAGAGGGATACTTCGTCATCCTCGTGAATTCGAATCCCGCTACGATCATGACAGACCCCGAGCTGGCGGACCGCACGTACATCGAGCCGGTCACGCCGGAGTGGGTGCGCAAGGTCATCGAGCGCGAGCGGCCGGACGCGTTGCTGCCGACGATGGGCGGCCAGACCGCCCTCAACGTGGCAATGGCGCTGGCCAACGATGGGACGCTCAAGAAGTACAACGTCGAGCTGATCGGCGCGAATGCGCGCGCCATCCGCATGGCGGAGGATCGGGCCGAGTTCAGCGCCGCGATGGTGCGGATCGGTCTGGCAACGCCGGCCGGTCACACCGTCACGTCGGTGGCGGGGGCCCTCGAGGCCGCGGCCGACGTCGGCTACCCGGCGATCATCCGTCCCTCGTTCACGCTGGGCGGCACGGGTGGCGGCGTCGCGTACAATCGCGCCGAGTTCGAGGAGATGGTCGAGCGCGCGCTCGAGCTGTCGCCGGTCCACTCGACGCTGATCGAGCGGAGCGTCCTCGGCTGGAAAGAGTTCGAGCTCGAGGTGATGCGCGACCGCCGCGACAACGTCGTGATCGTCTGCTCCATCGAAAACCTCGACCCCATGGGCGTACACACCGGCGACTCGATCACCGTCGCCCCCGCGATGACGCTGACCGACCGCGAGTACCAGCGCATGCGCGATGCGGCGATCGCGATCATCCGCGAGATCGGCGTGGAGGCGGGGGGGTGCAACATCCAGTTCGCCGTCAATCCCGCCGACGGCGAGATGCTGGTGATCGAGATGAATCCGCGCGTCTCACGCTCGTCCGCGCTGGCGTCGAAGGCGACCGGCTTCCCGATCGCGCGCATCGGCACGAAGCTCGCCGTCGGCTACACCCTGGACGAGCTGCCCAACGACATCACGAAGACCACGCCGGCGTCGTTCGAGCCGGTGCTCGACTATGTCGTCGTCAAAGTGCCGCGCTTTGCGTTCGAGAAATTCCCGCGCGCCGACTTCCGGCTCACCACGCAGATGAAATCGGTCGGCGAAGCGATGGCGATCGGCCGCACGTTCAAGGAAGCGTTCCAGAAGGGACTGCGCGCGCTCGAGATCGGCCGGCCAGGATGGGTGCTCGGCGCGACGCCGGCGGACGACCGGCTCACGAGCACGTCGCCCGAAGATTTGCGCGTCGCGCTCCGCACGGCGACGCCCGAGCGCATCTTCCAGATCAAGCGCGCGTTGATCGCCGGACTGACCGTCGACGAAATCGCACAGGCGTCCGGCATTGATCCCTGGTTTCTGTATCAGCTCCGCGAGCTGGTCGACGCCGAGCGGTGGTTCGAGGGGCACGCGAGCGTCGGCGCGGCCGAGCTCAGGCGCATGAAGCGGCTCGGATTCTCCGACAAACAGCTGGCCGCGCTGCGCAACACGACCGAGACGGCCATTCGCGAGCAGCGCTGGAGCCTCGGCATTCATCCGGTTTACAAGACGGTCGACACCTGCGCCGGCGAATTCCCCTCGTCGACGCCGTATCTCTACTCGTCGTACGATGTGGAGAACGAGTCCCAGCCGTTCGGCGAGCAGGGGATCGTGATTCTCGGCAGCGGTCCGAACCGCATCGGGCAGGGCGTGGAGTTCGATTACTGTTGCGTGCGCACGGGCCTCGCGTTCCGCGAGCTCGGGTTCAAGACGATCATGATCAACTCAAACCCCGAAACCGTGTCCACCGACTTCGACATCTCGGACAAGCTCTACTTCGAGCCGCTCACGTTCGAAGACGTCCTGGAGATCACCCGGTGGGAGAAACCGAAGGGCGTCGTGGTGCAGCTGGGCGGCCAGACGCCGCTCCAGCTCACCAAGCAGCTCGAAGCGGCCGGCGTCCCCATCCTCGGCACCTCACCCGACGCAATCGACATCGCCGAGGACCGCGAGCGGTTCGAGGAGCTGGCCGACAAGCTCGGCGTCACGCAGCCGCCCAACGGCATCGCCCGCTCGGTCGCGGAGGCGGTCGCCGTCGCCCAGCGAATCGGCTATCCGGTCCTGGTGCGGCCGTCGTATGTCCTCGGTGGCCGGGCGATGGAGATCGTGTACGACGACGGCTCGCTGGAGGACTACTTCGTGAAGGCGGCGCGCGTCGCGCCGGAACACCCGGTCTTGATCGACCGCTTTCTGGAGGACGCGTTCGAGGCGGACGTGGATGCGATCGCCGACGGCACGCGCTGCGTGATCGGCGGCGTCATGCAGCACATCGAGGACGCGGGCGTGCATTCCGGCGACTCGGCCTGCGTGCTCCCGCCGTACCTGATCGGCGACCGTCAGGTGGAGGAGATGCGCCGCCATACCAAGGCCTTTGCCAAGGCCTTGAACGTCGTGGGCCTGATCAACGTCCAGTACGCGATCAGGAACGGCGTGGTCTATGTGCTGGAGGTCAATCCGCGGGCCTCCCGGACGGTGCCGTTTGTGAGCAAGGCCACCGGGGTCCCCCTGGCCAAGCTCGCGGCGGCGGTCATCGTGGGGCGGACACTGGACGATTTGGGCCTTCCCGATGAGCTTCCCGTCGCCGGGGTAGCCGTAAAAGAGGCGGTTTTCCCCTTCACGAAGCTGCCCGGCGTGGATACTGTGCTGGGTCCCGAAATGCGGTCCACCGGGGAGGCGATGGGTCTGGCGGACAGTTTCGGGATGGCATTCGCGAAGGCGCAGATCGCGGCGGACGGCAGCCTGCCCCTCGAGGGTACGATCTTCGTCACGGTCAACGACCATGACAAGCCGACGGTGCTGCCCATCGCGCGTCGTTTCCATGAGCTGGGATTTCGCATCCTGGCGACGGAGGGGACCGAGCGGTATCTGCGCGGCCGCGGTGTGCCGGCGGAGCGGGTGTTGAAGGTGCACGAGGGCCGGCCGAACGCGATCGATCTGATCGTGTCCGGCGAAGTCCAGCTCTTGATCAACACGCCGCTCGGGAAGTTCACGCAGGTGGATGACTACGCCATCCGGCGCGCCGCGCTGGTGCATCGGGTGCCGTATACAACGACCATGTCCGCGGCGAGTGCCGCGTGTGATGCGATCATTGCGCTCCGCAGCCGAACCGGGAGCGTTAGGAGCCTACAGGAATGGCACGAAAGAGCGAACGCCGAAAAGGCAGTGATCAGCGGGCAGATCGCGGCAGCAAACGCGTAGCCCCGGCCAAGGCGGTGAAAGCGGTGAAGGCTGCCAAGGCGCCGCCGCCCCCGCCGCCCGCGCCCAAAATCAAGTTCCGTGGCAAGCTGCTCGAGAACGAGCCGCTGTCGCGGTACAACACCTGGCGGATTGGCGGGCCCGCGCGCTACCTCGCGCTGCCGGCCGACAGCGAGGACGTCGTGCGCGCGCTGGAGCTCGCGCATGACCGCGGCCTGCCCTGGCTCGTGCTCGGTCTGGGCTCGAATGTCCTGATCAAGGACGGCGGATTCCCTGGCGTCGTGATCCGGATGGGGAAGGGGTTGGACCGCTTCGAGATGAAAGGCGCCACGGCAATCGTCGGCGCTGGGATGCCGACGCCGATTCTGGCGCGGCGCACCGCCGAAGCCGGATTTGTCGGGGTCGAGCGGTTTGTCGGAATTCCCGGCACCGTGGGCGGCGGCATTTTCATGAACGCCGGCTGCCACGGCGCGGAATTCGCCGAGATCGTGACCGAGGTGACCGTGATGGATCCGCGCGGCAAGGTCAAACAGCTGTCGCGCAAGCAGATCTCGTTCAAGTATCGCGCGAGCAACCTCGAGGGCATTGTCCTCGAAGCGAAGCTGGGCCTGGGCGAGGAGTCGCCAGCCAAGCTGAAGGAGCTGCAGGCGAAGCTGTTCCGGTGGCGCAAGGCCGGCACGCCGTTCGATCAGCCGTGCTGCGGTTCGACATTCACCAATCCCAGCGGGAGCGCGAAAACCGCGGGGATGTTGATCGACGAGTGCGGGCTCAAGGGCTACACGATCGGCGGCGCGCAGGTCTCCACGCTGCACGCCAACTACATCATCAACAAGGGCACGGCTACCGCGAGCGACGTGCTCAAGGTGATCGAACACATCCGCAAGACGGTAACGAAAAAAACGGGCGTGACGCTGGAGCTCGAGTGTAAGGTCATCGGGGTCTAGATGGCCGCTTCGAAGTTCTTCGCGCACGAGTCGGCGTATATCGATGACGGAGCGGTGATCGGCAACGGCACCAAGGTTTGGCATTTCTCGCACGTGATGCCCGGCGCCGTGATCGGCGAGCGCTGCAACCTCGGCCAGAACGTCGTCGTGATGCCCGGCACGAAGATCGGCAACAACGTCAAGATCCAGAACAACGTCTCGATCTACGAAGGCGTCGAGCTGGAAGACGACGTCTTCTGCGGGCCTTCCTGCGTCTTCACGAACGTCATGAATCCGCGCAGCCACGTGCCGCGCAAGAACGAATACCGCCGCACCCTCGTGAAGCGCGGCGGCTCGATCGGCGCCAACGCCACGATCGTCTGCGGCATCACGCTGGGCGAATACGCGTTCATCGGCGCGGGCGCCGTCGTCACGTCCGACGTGCCGGCATACGGACTGATGGTCGGCGTGCCGGCGCGGCGGGTGGGCTGGATGTGCCAGTGCGGCGAGCGGCTGCATCCCAGCGCGGGGCTTGCGGCGTGCGGCGTGTGCGGGGCGACGTACGAGGAGTCGTCCGGGTTCCTGCGGCAGACCAAGCCCTCGCGCGCGACGGCAGGCGCATCATGAACGTCCCCATGCTGGATCTCGTTGCTCAGTACCAGGCGATCAAGGACGATGTGCTGCCGGCGATGATGAAAGTCGTCGAGGCGCAGCAGTTCATCATGGGGCCCGCGGTGCCGCAGCTCGAGGTCGAGATCGCGCGCGTGTCGCACGCCAAGCACGGCATCGGCTGCGCGAGCGGCACCGATGCGCTGCTCCTGCCGCTCAAGGCGTTGAACCTGACGCCGGGCGACGAAGTCATTACCACGCCGTTCACGTTCTTCGCGACGGCCGGCACGATCCACAATGCCGGCGGCACACCGGTGTTCGTGGACATTCAGCCGGACACGTTCAACATCGATCCCGCCGCGGTGAAGCGCGCGATCACGCCGCGCACCCGCGCGATCATGCCCGTGCACTTGTACGGCCAGATGGCCGACATGCTCGAGTTGATGGCGATCGCGAAGTCGCGCGGCATCAAGCTGATTGAAGACGCGGCGCAGGCGATCGGCGCGCGCCGCAAGATCGACGGCGAATGGCGCGTCGCGGGTGAGCTCGGGTGGGTGACGGGCTATTCGTTCTTCCCCAGCAAGAATCTCGGAGCCTGGGGCGACGGTGGCATGATGGTCACCTCGGACGACGCGGCCGCCGACCGGCTCAAGAAGCTGCGGCTGCATGGCGGTGCCAAGCAGTACCATCACGACGAAGTCGGCACCAACTCGCGTCTCGACACGCTGCAGGCCGCCGTCTTGCTCGCCAAGCTCCCGCACCTCGCCCAGTGGTCCGCCAGGCGGCGCGAGCACGCGGCGTACTACACGAAGGCGCTCGCGGAAATCCGGCAGGTGAAACCGCCCGTCGTGGATCCCGCGAACGAGCACATCTTCCATCAGTACACGCTGCGGGCCGAGCGGCGCGACGAGCTGCAGGCGCATCTAAAGAAGGAAGGGATCGGCCACGCGGTCTATTATCCGGTCCCGCTGCACCGCCAACCCTGTTTTGCGCACCTCGGCTACAAGGACGGCAGCCTGCCGCAGGCGGAGCAGGCCTCGCGCGAGGCGATTTCGCTGCCGATCTATCCCGAGCTCACCCGGGCGCAGCTCGATCGGGTCATCGATGCGATACGTGGATTCTATCGGTGAAGCTCAAGATCGGCGTAGTCGGCGCCGGGACGTGGGGGCGTAACCACGTTCGGACGGTCGCCGGGCTGGCGGACGCTGAGCTCGCCGCGGTCTGCGACACCGATCCCAAGGTGCGCGAGCGCGTCTCGCGCCAGTATCCCGGCGTGCTCGTCACGAGCGATGTTGCGGCGCTGCTCGCGGCCGTCGACGCGGTGATTGTCGCGTCCCCCGCTGCGACACACGCTGCGGTCGCGCTGCAAGTGCTGGAGGCCGGGAAGCCGGTGCTGGTCGAGAAGCCGTTCGCGCTGAGCGTGAAGGATGCCGAAGCGGTGGCGAAGCGGGGAGCCCAAAAGGCCGTGCCGGTACTGGCCGGCCATCTGCTGGTCTACCATCCCGCGATCGAGCGGCTCCGCGAGATGGTGCAAACCGGCGAGCTGGGCAGGGTATTCTATCTGTACGGGCTCCGGGTCAATCTCGGACAGGTCCGGAAGGACGAGAATGCGCTGTGGAGCTTTGGGCCGCACGATGTCTCGGTGGCCCTATACCTGCTTGATGAGGAACCGGTCCGGGTTTCGGCGCACGGCAAGAGCTATCTCCAGCCCGGGATCGAGGACGTCGTGTTCCTTACGATGGAGTTCGAGAGCGGCGTGATCGCCCACGTGCAGATGTCGTGGCTCGATCCACACAAGGAACGGAAGCTCACGGTGGTCGGCGAGAAAAAGATGGTGGTATTCGACGATATGGAGCCGCGCGAAAAGCTGCGGATCTACGACAAGGGCGTGGACCGCCCCCCCGAGTACCGGTCGTTCGGCGAAAGCCTGGCGATTCGGGAAGGGGATATTTTTATTCCTCGTATTCCGGCCGTGGAGCCTCTCGCGGCCGAGTTGGCGCATTTCGTCCGCGCCGCGCAGGGCCGGGAATCGCCGCGCGCGAGCGCGGCGGACGGTGTGCGCGTCGTCCGCGTGCTCGAAGCCGCCTCCCGCTCACTGGCGCGCGGTGGCGCCCCGGAGACCCCATGACTGCGACTGCTGCTGCACCCACCATTGTCGATTCGCTCCTCGCGAAGGCGAAGGACCGCACCGCGATCTTCGGCGTCGTCGGCCTCGGCTACGTCGGACTCCCACTCGCCATGGAGCTGGTGCGTGCCGGCTACCGCGTGCTGGGTGTGGACGTGAATTCCAAAGTCGTGGATCTGCTGAACGCCGGGCGTTCGCACATCCAAGACGTGCCCGCCGCGACGGTCGCTGACGCCGTGAACGCCAAGAAGTTCTCCGCCACGGCCGACCTGGCGCGCTTGAAGGAGCCCGACGTCATCTCGATCAGCGTGCCCACGCCGCTGTCCAAGACCAAGGACCCCGACGTCAGCTACGTGCTGGCGGCGACGGAATCGGTGAAGCGCTCGCTGCGCAAAGGGCAGCTCGTCGTGCTCGAGTCGACGACGTATCCCGGCACCACGCGCGAGCTGATGCTCCCGGCGCTCGAGTCGACCGGTCTCAAGGTCGGCGCGGACTTCTTCCTGGCCTTCTCGCCGGAGCGCGTCGATCCCGGCAACGAGCGCTATAACACCCGCAACACCCCAAAGGTGATCGGCGGCATCACGCCCGCCTGTCTGAAGGTCGCGACGGCGCTGTACCAGCCGGCGATCGACACGCTCGTGCCGGTATCGTCGCCCGAAGCGGCGGAGCTCGTGAAGATCCTCGAGAACACCTTCCGCAGCGTCAACATCGGGCTCGTGAACGAAATGGCGATCGTGTGCGACAAGCTCGGCGTCGATGTGTGGGAAGTGATCGAGGCGGCCGCGACGAAGCCGTTCGGCTTCATGAAGTTCACGCCCGGTCCCGGCGTCGGCGGTCACTGCATCCCGCTCGACCCGCACTACCTCGCCTGGAAAATGCGGACGCTCAACTACAAGACCCGGTTCATCGAGCTGGCCGGCGAGATGAATGCCGAGATGCCGGAGTTCTGGGTCGGCAAAGTCGTGGACGCGCTGAACGAGCAGGGGAAAGCGGTGCGCGCCAGCCGAGTCCTGCTGGTGGGCGTCGCGTACAAGAAGAACATCGACGACATCCGCGAGAGCCCGGCGCTCGACGTCATCCGGCTGCTGCACACCCGGGGCGCGGACGTCTCCTATCACGATCCCCATGTGCCTGTCCTGAAGGAGGACGGCATCGCGCTCAATTCCGTGCCGCTCACCGCCGAGACACTCGCCCAGGCCGACTGTGTGATCATCGTGACCGATCACGCCGCGATCGATTACAAACTGGTCGCGCGGCACTCCCGCGCCACGGTGGACACGCGACACGTCTTGCCGAAGAGCCCCCGCGCGTGAAGGTCGCCGTCGTCGGCACGGGGTATGTCGGTCTGGTCGTCGGCGCCTGTCTCGCAGAGACAGGGAACGACGTCATTTGTGCCGACGTCGATGCCGGCAAGATCAAAGACCTCAAGGCCAACAAGCTCCCGATCTACGAGCCGGGGCTCGAGCCGATCGTGGTGCGCAATCAGCGCGACGGGCGGCTGACATTCACGACCGACGTCGGGAATGCGGTCGAGCGCTCCGAGGTCGTGTTCATCGCCGTGGGGACGCCGCCCGACGAAGACGGCTCCGCCGATCTGCAGCATGTTCTCGCGGTCGCCACGACGATCGGCAAGCACATGAACGCATCGAAGCTCGTCGTCACGAAGAGCACGGTGCCCGTCGGCACGGCCGAGAAGGTGCGCGCGCAGATCGCGCGCGAGACGAAGACGCCGTTCCACGTCTGCTCGAATCCCGAGTTTTTGAAGGAAGGCGCGGCCGTCGAAGACTTCATGAAGCCCGATCGCGTGGTGGTCGGCGTCGACTCCCCGGAAGCCGCCCGGGTGATCGAGGAGTTGTACACGCCGTTCGTGCGCACCGGCAATCCGCTGATCGTCATGGACATCGCGTCGGCCGAGCTCACCAAGTATGCGGCCAACGCGATGCTGGCCACCCGCATCTCCTTCATGAATCAGATCGCGCGGCTCTGCGAAGCCGTCGGCGCGGATGCCACGCACGTCCGGCGGGGCATCGGCTCGGACCGGCGCATCGGCCAGGCCTTCCTGTTTCCCGGTCCCGGCTACGGGGGCTCCTGCTTTCCCAAAGACGTCAAGGCGCTGATCCGCACCGGCGCGGAGCATGCGCAGACGCTCGATATCCTGGCCGCCGTCGATCAGGCCAATCAGCGCCAGAAACGTGTGCTATACGAAAAGCTCCAGCGACATCTGGGATCCCTGAGCGGCAAAGTGATCGCGGTGTGGGGGCTCGCGTTCAAGGCCGAGACCGACGACGTGCGGGAGAGCCCGGCGCTCGTGCTCATCGAGGAGTTGCTGCGCGCCGGCGCGCGCGTCCAGGCGCACGACCCGGCCGCGGTGGAGACGGCACGGCAACAGCTGGGGAATCGCGTCACATTTGCCAGTCACGGCTTCGATGCGCTGGCCGGCGCGGACGCGCTGGCGATCGTCACGGAATGGCTGGAGTACCGGAATCCCGATTTTGCCAAGATCAAGCAGCTCTTGAAGCGGCCGCTGATCGTCGACGGGCGTAATCTGTACGATCCGCAGAAGCTCGGCCGGCTGGGCTTCACCTACGACAGCATCGGCCGTCCGCTCGGATGCGCGTCCTCGTAACGGGCGCGGGCGGGTTCTTGGGGTCCCACCTGTGCGATCGGCTGCTCGCGGCCGGTCACACTGTGGTGGGCATGGACAACTTCCTCACCGGCACGCCCGCCAATCTCGCGCACCTCGAAAGCAACACCCGCTTCAAGCTGCTCCGCCACGACGTGTCGATGTTCATCGACGTACCGGGACCCCTGGCTGCCGTCCTGCACTTCGCCAGTCCCGCGAGCCCGATCGATTACCTCGAGCACCCCATTCCCACCCTCAAGGTCGGCGCACTCGGTACGCATAACAGCCTTGGCCTCGCGAAAGAGAAGGGCGCCCGCTTCCTCCTCGCGTCGACCTCAGAGGTATATGGCGATCCACTGGTGCACCCACAGCCCGAGTCGTATTGGGGAAACGTCAATCCGGTGGGCCCGCGAGGGGTGTATGACGAAGCCAAGCGTTTCGCCGAAGCGATGACGATGGCCTACCATCGCTACCACAAGCTCGACACCCGCATCGTCCGCATCTTCAACACGTACGGGCCGCGCATGCGCCCGAACGACGGACGCGTCGTGTCGAATTTCATCGTCCAGGCGCTCCGCGGCGACCCGCTCACCGTGTACGGCGACGGGTCGCAGACGCGGTCCTTCTGTTACGTGGACGACCTGATCGAAGGGATCATGCGGCTGTTCGAGCGCGGCACCTCTGACCCGACCAACATCGGGAATCCGATCGAGTTCACCGTGCGGCAGCTCGCCGAGCGCGTGCTGGCGTTGACGGGCAGCAAGAGCAAGATCGTCGAGCGGCCGCTGCCGGTGGATGATCCGCAGGTACGGCAGCCCGACATTTCCGCCGCCCGCGCGACGCTCGGCTGGGAGCCGGCGATCAGCCTGGACGAAGGGTTGCGCCGCACGATCGAGTACTTCAGGAGCACGCTGAAGTGACGCCCACCTATCTCGTGACCGGCGCGGCCGGATTCATCGGCTCGCATTTGAGCGAAGCGCTGATTGCGCGCGGGGCCCGGGTGACCGGCGTGGACAACTTCGACGCGTTTTACGCGCGCGAAGTGAAAGAGCGGAACCTCGCGGGTCTCCTCAAACTTCCGGCCTTCCGGTTCGTCGAGGCCGACCTCGCGCAGGATCCCGTGCCGCTGGACGGCGTCGAGGCGGTCATTCACCTCGCGGGCAAACCCGGCGTGCGCCCGTCGCTCGAGGATCCCGGCTCCTACATGGAAGCGAACGTCACCGCGACGGCGCGCTTGATCGATGCGGCACGGCGCGTCGGCGTGAGCCGCATCGTCTTCGGTTCTTCGTCATCGGTGTACGGGAATGCAACGCCGGCGCCGTTTGCGGAGGACAAGCCCGCCGTCTCGCCCATCTCGCCGTATGCGGCCAGCAAGCGGGCGGGGGAGCTGCTGGCGCATGCCTTCGCACACCTCTATCCGCTGCAGATCATCTGCCTGCGGTTCTTCACGGTGTACGGCCCGCGGCAGCGTCCCGACCTGGCGATCCACAAGTTCACCGACTTGATCGCCCGCGGGCGGCCGGTGCGGATGCACGGCGACGGGTCGAGCGAGCGCGACTATACCTATATTACCGACTGTCTGGACGGCATTCTCGCCGCGCTGGAGTGGACCGCCAAGGCTGCGCCGGGAACGGTCGAGACCGTCAACCTCGGCGGTGGCGAGCGCGTTCGCCTGGACCGCCTGATCGCGCTGATCGCCAAAGCACTGGGTCAGGAAGCGCACATCGAACGGCATCCCGATCAGCCCGGCGACGTGCGACTGACCGATGCCGATCTGGTACATGCGGGCCGCGTATTGGGCTTCAAGCCGCGCGTCGGCATCGACGAGGGGATCCGCAAGTTCGTTGACTGGTACGAGGAGATTCATGGACGTCAGTCCCGAGCATCTAGTCGATCAGGCTAACGAGCGCTTTCAGCTGCAGGACTACTACGGCGCGATTCATCTCCTCGAGGAGGTCATCGCGACCGGCCGCGCCTTTGCCGACGCGCACCATCTGCTCGGTCTGTCCTACTCGCTCGCCGGCCAGCCGGACAAGGCGCTGGAGCAGCTCGATCGTGCGCTCGAGCTGAATCCCAATTACATCGAGGCGTTGATTCATCGCGCGCTTGTCCTGAACGAGCTGGGCCGCGAAGAAGAGGCGGACGCGATGCTGGGGCGTGCCCGCAACGTGACCACCGAGCGGCGCGGGGGCTTCCACGGCCACGTGGCGGCGAAGCTCGCGAATCAGCACGCATCCCTCGCCCAGGCCTACCTCGAAGCCGGCGGCCTGAATGAGGCGATCGCGCAGTACGAAGCGGCGCTGACGCTTGGACCCACTTTTCACGATCTGCGCTATAAGCTGGGGCGTTTGCTGCTCGAGGCCGGCCGCGCGCTGGAAGCGCACGAGCACTTCCAGATCATCGTGCGCGAGCGGCCCTCATTTCTCGACGCCGCCGCGATGCTGGGGCTGGCCTGCTACCTCGCGGGCGACGGACTCGCGGCGCGGGCGGTGTGGGAGGAGCTGCGGGCCCGGCGACCGGAGGACCCGCGCGTCGAGGCGTACCTGGCGCTGCTGTCGCGCTCGGACGTGGCCCCCGTGGGCGTCGGCGCCGAGAAGGCCGAGAGAAAGAAGAAAAAGAAGTGAAACGTTCGATCACGGTGCTGACCCTCGTTCTGCTGGGGTGCACCCGTTCCGCCGCCAATCACGAGGAGCTCGGCGACCGCTCGTACGCCGCCGCGGCGTACCCCGACGCGTTGGCCGAGTATCAGCTGGGCCGCCGGTCAAACGCCGGGAGCGCGACATTGCTTGCCAAGGTCGGCGCCGCGGCGATGCACACGGAGGACTACCAGCTGGCCGCTGAGTCCTACCGCATGCTCGCCCAGCGTGATCGGTCGCGGGCCGACGAAGCCGCCGATGGATTGGACCGGGTGGCGAAAGCGGCGCTCGCCTCCAATGACCGGACGGCGTTGGCGAGCGCGCTGACCGGACTGCGCGAGGTCGCGCCGCGCCGGCCGCTGGGCCGCTACGTCGTGCTGGCCGCGCTCGATGCGGTCGACCGCAACGACACCGCCGAGGCGAAAGCCCTGTTGCCGGTTGCAGCGGCCTCCGCGGTCGACGCCACGCGGGCCGACTCGCTACTGTTCGTCTACGGGATGATGCTGGCCCGGGTCAGGGACTGTAGCACCGCGGTGCGCGTGTTCGAGGGGGTCGTGCGGCGCCAGCGGGCGCCCGTGGTGGTCGAATCGGCGCGTGAGGGACTGGGGCTCTGCGCCCTGGTCGAGGGCCAGATTGCGCTCGAGCAGGGACACCCCGAAGAGGCCGAAGGATGGTTCCGCCGGGCGACCGCTCCGGGCGCCTCACCCGACGTCGTGCGGGGCGCGTTCCTGGGTCTTGGGGACGTGCGGCTGAAGCAGGGCGACCTCGCGGGCGCAATGGAGAGCTATCAGCAGGCGCTCGCCGGTGGCACACCGGGAGATACGATTTCGCAGCGCGCGCAGGAGAAGCTCAACGCGTTAGGAAAGGCTGAACCGGAATGACGATGCAACGCATGATCGGCACACTGGCACTCGCGGTGACATTGGGCGGCATGGCCGCCTGTCACCCGCACGGCCGGGCCCCCCGCGCCGCGCCGGTGGTGGAGCCGTCAGTCGATCTTGCCCGCGGGCTGAATTTGTTCCGCCACGGCGAGTTTCGGAAAGCGCAGATCGTGTTCCAGCGCGTCGGTTTTCAGCTGGCGCCGGGAAGCGCGGAGCTCGCGGAGGCGAACTATTACGGCGCCGAGTGCTCGTTTCAGCTGGGCGACTACGCACAAGCCGCGAGCGATTTTCGGAAAGTCTCGGACGAATTCTCCACCACAGAATACGCGCCGCTCGCGCTGCTCCGAGCCGGAGACGCGAACTTGAGACTGTGGGGCCGTCCCGAGCTCGACCCCTCGTACGGCGAGACCGCGCTGGCCATTTACCAAGAGTTGGCCGGCCGTTTCCCTGACAGCGACGCGGCCGCGCGCGCGCGTCCACATGTGCGGCGCCTGGAGAATCAATTCTCTGAGAAGACCTACAAGACGGGGATGTTCTATTTTCGCCGTAAAGCGTTCGACTCCGCGATCATTTACTTCAAGGACGTCATCGCGAACTACCCCACGACGGCGCGGGCGCCCGATGCGCTGCTGCGGCTCGTGGACAGCTACCGCGTGATCGGCTACAAGCAGGAGCTGCAGGAGACCTGCGAGCACCTGCATCGTTTCTATCCCCAGGCGACGGGGCTCGCTCGCACGTGTCCCGCGACGGCGGATTCCAGCGCGACGCCGTCGACTCCCTCGACACCCTGAGCGACGTGGCCGGCGTGGCACTGTTCGGGGGATCGTTCGACCCCGTCCACGTCGCGCACCTCATTGTGGCGGAAGCAGCGGCGGACGCGTTGGGCTGCGCGGTGCGCTTTGTCCCGGCCCGCGAGCAGCCGCTGAAGCGCGGCGCGCGTGCCGGGCATCAGGCGACGCCCGAACAGCGGGCCGAGATGCTGGACCTGGCGACGCAGGGCAACGCCCGCTTTGGGGTGGAGCGCGTCGAGCTGGGACTGCCGACGCCGTCGTACACCGTCCGGACGCTGCGGGCGTTGGGCGATCGCGATGCTGGGAACCGGTACACGTTATTGCTAGGTGCGGACGCCGCGCGTGATCTTGCTGAGTGGTGGGAAGTCGAAGCGCTTCCGGAACTTGCCGATATCGTCGTTTTCGCCCGGCCAGGCGCCAGCGTCGTGCGTCATCCACTGATCAAGCGGGTCATTCCCGTGCCCATGATCGACCTCTCCGCCACGCAGGTGCGAGCCCGCGTCAAAGAGGGGCGTTCCATTCGATATTTAGTGCCCGATCCGGTGCGGGAGTACATCGCCGCCCACGGGCTGTATCAAGGAGCGTAATGGCGAGTAGCTGGTTTACCAGAATCTTCGGGACGCGGTTCGATCGCGAGCTGAAGCGCATTCAGCCGATTGTGGATGCGATTCACGGGCACGAAGTGCGTCTGAAGGACGTCCCCGACAGCGAGCTGCAGGCGCAGACGCCCAAGTTCCGCGCGACAATCGCCGAGCGCACCGGAGCGCTGCACGCGGAGGTCGAGCGGCTCAAGCAGGCAAAGCATGGCTGCCCCGATCCCGTCGAGCGCGCCCAGCTCGGGGATCAGCTGCGGCAGGCCGAGCAGGCGTTCGTGAATGCGCTCCAGGATACGCTCGACGATCTGCTCCCTGAGGCGTTTGCCACGGTCCGCGAGGCGTGCCGCCGGCTGCTGGGAAGCGAGGTCGTCGTCACCAGCCATCCGTTGAAGTGGGACATGGTGCCCTACGACGTGCAGCTGATCGGTGGCATCGTGTTGCACCAGGGCAGGATCGCGGAGATGGCGACGGGCGAGGGCAAGACGCTCGTGGCGACGCTGCCGCTCTACCTCAACGCGCTCACGGGTCGCGGTGCGCATCTCGTCACGGTCAACAACTACCTGGCGCGGCGCGACTCGCAGTGGATGGGCCATCTCTTCAAATGGCTCGGCTTGACCGTCGGCTGCATCGACGACACGCAGCCGTCGACGCCCGAGCGTCGTGCCGCGTATCAGTGCGACATCACCTACGGCACCAACAACGAATTCGGCTTCGACTACCTGCGCGACAACATGGTGTTCAGCCTGGAGCAGCGCGTCCAGCGCGGGCACGTGTACGCGATCATCGACGAGGTGGACTCGATCCTGATCGACGAGGCGCGGACGCCGCTGATCATCTCCGGACCGGTCGGGGCAGAGTCGGACGAGAAGTACGCGCAGTTCAACGCGCAGGTCGTGCAGCTGGTCCGCAAGCAGACCGGGATCGCCAACGACCTCATCGGGCAGGCCGAGCCGTTGCTCGCGAATCCGGATACGAACTACGAGGGTGCCACGCTGCTCTACAAGGCGCAGCTCGGCATGCCGAAGAACAAGAAACTGCTGAAGCTCTTGAATGAGCAGGGCGTCAAGCAGCAGGTGCAGCGCGTCGAGCTCGATCGCCTGGCCGACCGCAAGCTGCCGGCGCGCGACCAGAAGATGCGCGACATGGAAGACGATCTGTACTTCGTCATGGACGAGCGCGGCCGCTCGGTCCATCTCACCGACAAGGGCGTGGAGACGATGTCGCCCGAGGATCCGGCGCTGTTCGTCGTGCCCGACATCTCGCACGCCGTGCACGAGATCGAGCACGACCCCGATCTGTCGCCCGCCGAGAAGATCGAGCGGCGGCGCGCGGTCGAAGGCGAGTACGCGATCAAGAGCGAGACCCTGCACATCATCCACAAGCTGCTGCAGGCGCACGCGCTGTACGAGAAAGACGTCGAATACGTCGTGCAGGACGGGCAGGTGCTGATCGTCGACGAGTTCACCGGCCGCCTGATGGCGGGACGGCGGTGGTCGGATGGACTGCATCAGGCCGTGGAGGCGAAGGAAGGCGTGGCGGTCAAGGAAGAGACACAGACGCTCGCCACGATCACGATTCAGAACTACTTCCGCATGTACGAGAAGCTCGCGGGCATGACCGGGACGGCCGAGACCGAAGAGCGCGAGTTCCACGAGATCTACAAGCTCGACGTGTCGGTCATTCCCACGAACCGGCCGGTGCGCCGCGTCGACAAGCACGACCTCGTCTACAAGACGCGCAAAGAGAAGTACGACGCGATCATGGAGGAGGTCGAGCGGCAGCATAAGCGCGGCCTGCCGATCCTGGTCGGCACGACGAACGTCGAGGTGTCGGAGACGCTGGCGCGCCTGTTGAAGCGGCGCGGCATGAAGCACGAGGTGCTGAACGCCAAGTATCACCAGCGCGAAGCCGAGATCGTCGCGCAGGCGGGCCAGCCCGGCTCCATCACGATCGCGACCAACATGGCCGGCCGCGGCACCGACATCAAACTCGGCCCCGGCGTCAAGAAGTGTCAGGTCTGCGGCATCAAGGCGCGCGAGGCGCCGTTCGGCCAGATGCTCGAGAAGCCCGATTTCAGCGACGCGCAGCTGAAAGAGCACAAGTGCAACGAGGATCCCCCGTGCGGGCTCGTCATCATCGGCACCGAGCGGCACGAGGCGCGCCGCATCGATCGGCAGCTGCGCGGCCGCTCCGGCCGGCAGGGCGATCCTGGCCAGAGCATTTTCTTCCTCTCGCTCGAAGACGACCTGATGCGGCTGTTCGGTTCCGACCGGATCGCGCGCATCATGGATCGCACGGGCGCGGAGGAAGGCGAGGTCATTACCCATCCGTGGGTGACCGCCGCGATCGGCCAGGCGCAAAAGCGCGTCGAGCTGCAAAACTTCCAGGCCCGCAAGAAGCTGCTGCAGTTCGACGACGTGATGAACAAGCAGCGCGAAGTCATCTATTCGCAGCGGTTGTACGCACTCGAAGGCGGCGAGGAGCTGAAGGCCGAGGCACAGCGGATGCTGGATAGCGCCGTCGAGCATCTGGCCGACAGCCTGATCGTGGATTACGACGATCCGGGCCAATGGGACCGCGGGCTGCTCGAAACGGAGTTCCTGCAGAAGTTCCTGATCTCGGTTCCCGGGGTTACCGATCCGGCCGTGGTCACGTCGCGCGATGACTTGGTGCGCGCGGCACAGCAGGCCGCCCGGGACTCGTTCCAGCAGAAGCTCAGCTACCTCAAGGACGTCGAGGGCAAAGTGGGCGCGGTGAACCTGTCCGAGCAAGCGCTGTCGCACGTGACGCTCGGCGTGCTCGACGAGAAGTGGAAAGACCACCTCTACGATCTCGATCAGCTGCGCGAGGGGATCTACTACCGCGCGTGGGGGCAAAAGGACCCGCTCGTCGAGTACAAGGAAGAGGCCTACAACATGTTCGTCGGCCTGATGGACGATCTGCAGGCCACCTTCGCGGAGCGCTGGTTCAAGTTGCAGGTCGAGATCGGGCCGCCGCCGGGGCAGGGCGGAGGCGGCGCGCGGCCACCCAGTCGCGGCGTCACGGGCCCCGCCGGCGGGCTGCCGGGTCCCGCACGTCGTCAGACGCCCATGGTAGCGTCGAAGCCGGCCGCCGACGGCTTGGTGACCGCCGCGGAGCCCCCGCCGCCGTCAGTCCAGCGCGGCAGCGCGGGCGTTACTGAGCCGGCGTTCGCCGCGAACCCGTACGCCGGCGTCGGCCGTAACGATCCGTGCCCGTGTGGCAGCGGCAAGAAGTTCAAGAAGTGCCACGGCGCGGGGCAATAGCGAGTACTCCACCAACGATTACTGCGTGACGACGAACTGGTAGCAGCTGCTTTCCAGCACAACCGCCCCGCTCGCATCGATCAATCGAAAATGAATGTCGAACGTCGAACCGATGGCGGTGGTGCCCAGGTTGCGAAACAGGTCCTCGCGACCGGTGCCACGCCAGTCCGTGGTGATGGCTTGCGGTGTTGTCCCTTTCCCCAGCGTCAGCCAGTTCGTTCCGGTGCAGTCATCGTTGATGTTGGCGTCGGTCGCGCGCTGTAACCGATAGGTGGCGTTGGGTTCGAGGTCGCGAACCCAGGTATCGAGGTTCACGATGCGGTCGGCGTCGTTGGGTTGGCGAAATTTGACGTGACCGAAGCCCCCGTTGCCGGTGACGTCACGCAGGATGATCTCATTATTGAACGGCGGTGTCTCCGGGCCCCAACTGCTCGCGCTGATGATCGAGCCGCCCGATTGTTGCGGCGCTACAGGCGCTGAATCCGAGGTGCAAGACCACAGGCAAGCGAGGGCGACGGCTGACAGTGCGGCGGTGGCACGCATGATCTCTCCACGAGGTCGGGGAATACGGCGGGGACGGCGTCGCCTCGTGGATGAGTGCGCAAGGCACGGGGTGGCCTTCCAAGGTCGCTCCAAAATCGATCGACGGTTAGGTGCCGAACCGCGTAATTCTGGCTATGCCGGACCGACGGCATGTCCTAGTGTTTCCCATGCTCCTGCGTCTTTCTGAACACCTCGAACACGACCGGCCCCGCGAGCGTTTCTGGGCCGTTGGGCCGGGCGCGTTGACGGGGCAGGAGCTCCTGGCCATTCTCCTAGGAACAGGCACACGGGGCAGGGACGCACTCGCGGTGGCCGCCGAGGTACTGGCCCGCGCCGAGGGGTCGTTCCGGCGACTGGCCACCCGGCCGTGGGCGGAGTTGGCGGGGATTCCGGGTGTCGGCCGCGCGAAAGCAGCCCGGCTGGCGGCTGCGATCGAGCTGGGACGGCGGATCAGCACCGAGGCCGAACCGCTCCCCGAGCGGATTCGGGGGCCGGCCGACGTGCAACGCTATTACGGGTTGCGCCTGCGAGACCTGGCGGTCGAGGAGTTCCACGTCCTCGCCCTGGGGAGCCAGAGCCAGATTCTGGCCGATCTGTTGATTACGCGGGGCATCCTGAACAGCTCCCTGGTGCATCCGCGGGAAGTGTTTCGGGCGGCGATCGCCGAGGCGGCGGCGGGCATCATCGTCGTGCACAATCATCCGAGCGGCGATCCCACGCCCTCGGCGGACGATCGCGCGGTGACGCGCCAGCTGGTGGACGCAGGGCGCGTGCTCGACATGCCCGTGTACGATCACGTGGTGATGGGTGGGGGAGAGCGGTACGTGAGTTTCGCGGAGGCAGGACTGTTGTGACGAGTACGGCGCCGATCCTCGCGCCGGAGCTGGCGAAGGCCGTGGCGGCCCAGCACGACCGTCTCGACCTCGAGGTGCTGTCGCGCGCCTACCGGATCAGCGCCCAGGCCCATCAGGGTCAGAAACGCCTCTCCGGCGACGACTTCGTGTCCCACAGCGTCGCCGTCGCCACGATTCTCGCCGAGCAGCAGATGGACACGACGACGATCGCCGCGGCGCTGCTCCACGACGTGGTGGAAGACTCCGACGTCACGCTCGAGCACCTGCGCCGGGATTTCGGCAACGAAGTCGCCGACCTGGTCGACGGCCTCACCAAAATCCGCGCGCTCAACTTCCGCTCGACCGTCGAAGAACAGGCCGAGAACTATCGCAAGCTGCTGATGTCGGTGGCACGGGACGCGCGCGTCATCATCATCAAGCTCGCCGACCGGCTGCACAACATGCGCACGCTCGATCCGCTGCCGCCGGAGAAGCGGAAACGCATCGCGCTCGAGACGCGCGAGCTGTACGCGCCGCTCGCGCACCGTTTCGGCATGGCCGGCGTGAAAGCCGAGCTCGAGGACCTCGCGTTCCGCTACCTCGAGCCGGACGACTACAAGCAGCTCGCGCGCCACGTGAAATCGCGCCGCGTCGAGCGCGACCGCACCATCGAACGGATGCGCGCGCCGCTGGCGGATGAGCTGCGGCGTGCCGGGATCGTCGGCTGGGAGATCGTCGGCCGGCCGAAGAATCTCTGGTCGATCTTCAAGAAGATGAAGAAGCGCGGCAAGCCGTTCGAGGAGATCTACGATCTCCTCGCCGTCCGCGTCCTCGTCAACAGCATTACCGATTGCTACCACGTGCTCGGCATCATCCATCACACGTGGACGCCGTTGCAGGAGCGGATCAAGGACTACATCGCGAGCCCCAAGTCCAACGGGTATCAGTCGCTTCACACGACTGTGTTCGGGCCCGGCGGCCAGCTCTACGAGATCCAGATCCGCACGCGCGACATGCACCGCACCGCCGAGTACGGAATCGCGGCGCACTGGCTGTACAAGGAAAACGGCAAGAGCGCCGACGAGCTCGATCACCACCTCTCGTGGTTCCGGCAGCTCATCGAGCTGCAACAGGACGCGCACACCCCTGAGGAATTCCTCGAGTTCCTCAAGATCGATCTCTATCAGGACGAGATCTTCGTCTTTACGCCGCGCGGCGATGTGAAGCGGCTACCCAAGGGCGCCACGCCGATCGATTTCGCCTTCATGGTGCACACCGAAGTCGGCCAGCACTGCAACGGCGCCCGGGTGAACGGCCGGATTGCGCCGCTGCACCGGCCGCTGCGGAACGGCGACACGATCGAGGTCCTGACCAGCACGCAGGCCAAGCCCTCGCGGGACTGGTTGGCGCACGTGCAGACGGGGCGCGCACGCCAAAAGATCCGGCAATGGATCAAGCAGGAGGAGCAGGAGCGCAGCGTGACGCTGGGCCGGGAGATTCTGGCCCGCGAGGTCCGGCGGCGGCGCCTCGACCTGCCAACCCCCGAGCAGCTGACCCAGGCGGCCGAAACACTGTCCCTCGGCGTCGCGGAGCAGGTCGAGGCGGCGATCGGGCGGGGGGACGTACAGCTCGGCCAGGTCATGAAGGCGCTCTACCCCGAGCTGGCGAGCGAGGACAACCAACCCGCCAAGCCGGGGGCGCTGGGGCGCGTCATCGAGCGGCTGCGGCTGGGCCGTGGCATCAAGATTCATGGCGTCGAGGGACTGATGGTCCGGTACGCGCAGTGCTGCCAGCCGGTCCCCGGAGATCCCGTGGTCGGCTATGTCACTCAGGGGCGAGGCATCTCCATCCACCGTACCGACTGCCCGAACCTCCTCACGCTGTCGGCCGAGGCGGAACGGCGGGTGGAGATCGATTGGCGCGAGGTGGACGGGCAGACGTTCGAGGTCCGGCTCGCCGTGAGCGGCGAGGACCGCCGCGGCCTCTACGCGGACATCTGCGAGGCGATCAGCGGAACGGGCACCAACATCCGCAGCGCCGAGCTCGCGTCGAAGGACGGCATCGTCTTCGGGTCGATCCTCGTCGAGGTGGAGAATCACACGCACCTGCACAAGGTCTTGAAGGCGGTGCGGAAGGTGAAAGGTGTGACGGAAATCGCGCGGCGGGATTCGAGCGGTCCCGCTGAAGTCGTCGTCGGTTAGCTTTCCTTCCTATGCCCTTTGAGCTTGGTGACGCCCCGCCGCCCGCGGGCGACCAGCCGCGCGCCATACGCGAGCTGTCCGCCGGGCTGCGCCGCGGCGACAAATACCAGACGCTGCTCGGGGTGACGGGGTCGGGCAAGACGATGACGATGGCCCACGTCGTCCGCGACTTCGGGCGACCGACGCTGGTGCTGTCCCACAACAAGACGCTGGCCGCGCAGCTCTACGGTGAGCTGAAGACGTTCTTCCCGGGTAACGCCGTCGAATTCTTCATCTCGTACTACGACTACTACCAGCCCGAGGCGTACGTGCCGTCCACCGACACGTATATCGCCAAGGACTCGTCCATCAACGACGACATCGAGCGCCTGCGGCTCCGTGCGACCTCGAGCCTGATGGAGCGCGACGACGTCATCATCGTTGCGAGCGTCTCGGCGATCTACGGCCTCGGTGATCCCGAGCTGTATCGTGAGCTGCTGGTGACGGCCGAGAAGGGGGAAACGCGGGGCCGCGATGCGCTGCTCGCCGACCTGGTCGCCGTGCAGTATCAGCGGAACGACATCGGGTTCGAGCGCGGCACGTTCCGCGTGCGCGGCGACACGGTCGAGGTCTTCCCGGCCTACGACGAGCAGGCGGTCCGCATCGAGTTCTGGGGGGATACGATCGAGCGGATCGCGAAGATCGACCCGCTCACCGGCAACGTCATCAGGCAGATGGACAAGTCCGCGATCTATCCGGCGACCCACTTCGTCACCCAGCGCGCCACGATCGAGCGCGCGGTGACCCGGATTCGCACGGAACTGGGTGAGCGTCTGACCGACCTGCGGGCCCAGAACAAGCTGCTCGAGGCGCAGCGCCTCGAGTCCCGCACGAACTTCGACATCGACATGCTGATGGAAGTGGGCCGCTGTGCCGGCATCGAGAACTACTCCCGGCTCTTCAGCGGCCGGCAGCCGGGCGAACGGCCCGCGTGTTTGCTCGACTATTTCCCCGACGACTATCTCTGCATCATCGATGAGTCTCACCAGACACTGCCGCAGCTCGGCGCCATGTACGAGGGCGACCGCTCGCGCAAGCAAACGCTCGTGGACTACGGCTTCCGGCTTCCCTCGGCGCTCGACAACCGCCCGTTGCGGTTCGACGAGTTCATGAAGCTCGTGCCCCGCATGCTCTTCGTCTCCGCGACGCCGGGCCAGGATGAGCTGCAGCTCTCGGGCGGCGTGATCGTCGAGCAGATCATCCGGCCGACCGGCCTCGTGGATCCCACGGTCGAGATTCGGCCTGTCGCGGGGCAGGTGGACGACCTGCTCAGCGAGATCCGCCTGCGGGAGAAGAAGAACGAGCGGGTGCTGGTCACCACGCTGACCAAGCGTATGGCCGAGGATCTCACAGACTATCTGCAGCAGCACGGCGTGCGCGTGCGCTACCTGCATTCGGAAATCGACGCGATCGAGCGTGTCGAGATCATCCGAGGGCTCCGGCTTGGAGAATTCGATGTGTTGGTGGGCATTAACCTGCTGCGGGAGGGCTTGGACCTGCCGGAGGTGTCGCTCGTCGCGATCCTCGATGCCGACCAGGAAGGCTTCCTGCGCTCGGATCGCTCACTCATCCAGACGGTGGGGCGCGCGGCGCGTCATCTGAACGGCCGGGCGATTCTCTACGCCGATCGCGTCACCGGGTCGATGGAGCGGGCGTTGAACGAGATGAACCGCCGCCGCGAGACCCAGGTGGCCTACAACGTCGAGCACGGCATCACGCCGCGGTCCATCGTAAAATCGGTGGGCGACATTCGCTTCGTCACGCGGGTCGCCGACGCGCGCGCCCCAAAACCGGGCACGGTGCCGGTGCGCCGCCCCGCCGACGCGACCGAGCGCGACACCCTGATCCGGCTGCTCGAGCAACAGATGCAGGCCGCCGCCGAGGAGCTCGATTTCGAGCTGGCGGCGGTGCTCCGCGATCAGCTCCTGGAGCTCAAGGCTGCCGATGCGCCTCTCCGCGAGCGAGCTCAGCCGGTTCGGTGAGGACCTCGGTGCTCAGCTCCGCGCGCCAGCCGTAGTCGGGCTGTCGGGAGAGCTGGGCACGGGGAAGACGACGCTGGTCCAGGCCATCTGCCGCGGCCTGGGCGCGCAGGCGCGCGCCACGAGTCCCACCTATGCGCTGGTCCACCATTACGACGCCGGACAGACTCCCGTCTATCACGTGGATTGCTACCGGCTGCGTCATCCCGATGAGGCGCGCGACCTCGGCTTTGACGACATGACGCGCGAGCAGGCAATCATTCTGATCGAATGGCCCGAGCGGGCGGGACCGTGGGCTCCGCCGCTCGATCGACACTTCCAGCTTTCGTACGACGACGATCCCGCGCGGCGCGTGGTTGACGAGACGGCAGTGGCATGATCGCCAACTGGCTGGCCATCGACACGGCGACGGACGTCGCCAGTGTCGCGGTCGCCGTCGGCGACCGCACCGTCGCGCGCGCAGCCCGTGGCGCACGTCAACACGCCGCCCAGATCCTGCCACTCGTTCAGGAGGTCCTGGCCCTTGCCCAATTGCCGCTCGCGCAGCTCGGAGGCGTGGTGGTTGGCGACGGACCTGGCAGCTTTACCGGTCTGCGCATCGGATGGGCGGTGGCCAAGGGTCTCATCCAGGAGCGGCCAGTGCCGCTGATTGTGATTCCATCGATGATGGCGGCGGCTCACGCCGCCGGCGCCGGGACCGTCGCGGTATGCTATGATGCGTTACGCGGGCAGGTGTTTGGTGCGATGTATGCGTTTGGCGGAGATGAGGTGAAGACGATCGTCGCGCCGGAGCTGTTCACGATCGCCACGCTGCGCGGTCACAGTCGGCGACGGCCGGATCTTGCGGTTGGAGATGGCGCCGAGCGCTATCGCGACGAGGTCGTGGCGTGGACGGGGCGGCCGCCGGTCGGCATCGCTGCGCTATCGCCGCTTGCGGCGTCGCTGCTCACGCTGCTGGCCTACGGCGGCACACGGCGCCCGATTGAAGATCCGCGGGTTGTCGAGCCCGAGTACGGGCGTCCCGCCGAAGCCCAGGTGAAATGGGAGAAAAGCCACGGCCGCCCCCTTCCAAATCCGCCCCGCTAAGCCCGACGACGTCGGCGCCGTTCACGCGATCGAGCAAGAGGTCTTCAGCGATCCGTGGTCCACGCAGGATTTCCGTGACTGCGTGAGCTTTGCGTCATTCCTCGTGGCCGAGGCCGCAGAGGGGCGGATCGTTGGCTATGTCGTCGCGCTCGATGCCGCGGACGAAGGTGAGATCCTGAACCTCGCGGTCGCACCAGTGATGCGGCGTACCGGGTTGGGACGGGCCTTGGTGCACCAGATACTGGAAGCGCTGAGCGACCGGGGTGTAAGACAAGTCTTCCTGGAGGTTCGCGAGTCAAATGCCCCGGCCCGGGCGTTATACGCCGCACACGGCTTCAAGGAGGTGGGCCGCCGGAAGCAGTATTACCGCCGGCCGGTGGAGGACGCCATTGTCCTGAGACTTGATGCATAACTTTGGTACAAGTGGCGTATCTTTGGTTGACAGAATGACTTGCGATTTATATAGTGTGTGGCACCCTTGGGCCCTAACCCGCATCATCGTCGGAGGTTGTTGTGAGCCGCAGTCTCAACAAGGTCCAGCTCATCGGGAATCTGGGTGCGGATCCCGAGGTACGCAGCACGAATAACGGCTCTCGCGTGGCGACCCTCTCGGTGGCGACCAGCCGCCAGTGGACCGGCAACGGGGGCGAGAAGCAGGAAAAGACGGAGTGGCATAGGGTTATCTGCTGGAACAACAAGGGTTCCGGCTTGGCCGACATCGCCGAGAAGTACCTGAAAAAGGGCGACAAGGTCTATATCGAAGGCCGCATCGAGTACCGGACGTGGGAAGATCGCGAAAAACAGACGCGCTACGTCACCGAGATCATCGCCCGTGAGTTGATCATGCTGGGGTCTAAAGGCGGAGCCGCCCCGGTTGGCGCGGGAGCGGGTGCTGCGAAAGGGGCCGCGGAGGCTGGCGGCAAAGCCCCAGAGTCGCTCGACGCGTTCCCGGAGGCGCTGGATGAGGAGGACGACGATCTGCCGTTCTGACCGCGCCGTACTACTGGCCCTGGCGGCGTTGCCGCTCATGTGGCGCGTCCTGCCGGCGCAGGACACAACGCAAGCGGCTCAACAACAGGACACCACGCAGGCGGCCGCCGCTTTTCAGGGACAGGTCCCCTCCAGTCATACCGTTTCGCGCGGTGAGACCCTCTGGTCCATCTCGCAGATGTACTTCAACGACCCGCTGCTGTGGCCGGAGATCTACCGCCTCAATACCGCCGTCATCGAAGACCCACACTGGATCTATCCCGGTGAGGTTCTGAATCTTTCCGAGCTGGTGAATGTCGCGCAGGGCGGGGACACAGTCGCCGCGGTACCGCAGGATACCACTGCGGCGGCCGCTGACACCGTCCGAGCCACCGGCGATACGGTTGCTGCGGTCGTGCCGCTCGACACGATGCCCATCGACACGATTCCGGCGGACACGGCACAGCTGGTCGTCGAGGCGCCGCCGCCGACCTCCGTGAACGAGAGCAACGAGACGATTTTCGATCGCCGCCGCACGAATCAGCAGGTGGTGCAGGATGTGCTGCGTGCGTACACGCACCAGCCCTACCATCCGCTGCGCGCGGGCGAGTTCTACGCCGCCGGTTTCCTGAGCGAAAACGAGCGGCTGCCCTGGGGCAACGTGATCGGCGCGACCGCAACGCCGGCGATTCACCGTCTCACCGAGCGCACGTCCGCGATGACGTTCGAGGAGATCGCGATCAAGCCGCCCCGAAACGCGTCGTATCACGTCGGCGATTCGCTCCTCCTGGCCCGCGTCGATCGAACGGTGGAGTTCGGCCGGTGGGGCGATGTCGTCATCCCGCTGGGGATCGCGCGCGTGACCTCGATCGAATCGCAGCAGGTGCTTGCCGAAGTCGTCGCCCAATTCGGCCGCATTCATGAGGGTCACCTGGCGATGCCGCTCGAGCCGTTCCGTGACCCTGGTCAGGTGCGGCCCACGCCGGTGGAGAAGGGAATGACCGCGAAGCTGCTGGAAGCGCGCGATCCACATCCCATCGCCGGCGCCCAGCAGTACTTCTTTATCGACAAGGGGCGCAGCGACGGCGTCGCCCCCGGTGACATCTTCGAAGTCATCCATCCGGCGCAGAGCTATGAAGGGGCGGCGTCGGAAGAAGTGCGCGCGGTCATGATGATCGTGCACACTCGCGAGCACTCCGCCACCGGCCTGTTGCTCCAGATCAACCACCCCGGGCTCGACCGCGGTATGCCGGTACGACTGATCAAGAAGATGCCCTCCTGATAGGCGGCCGGGCCCACCGCGTGAGTGGGCCCGGCTCGTACTTGCCGTGATTCTCACCCTGCATCTTGTGGCTCTGGCGCTGTACGGATTGGCGACCGCGCTGGCGCTCGCGCCGTTCATGGGCTTCCGATCCGTGCCGCGCGCGCTCACGATCGCGCTGCCATGCGCCGGGGCCGCCGTTCACGTCGTTGCCATCTCGCAGCTCACGCCCATCGGTCTCGGTCCGGCACTCTCGATGCTGGCGCTCTGTCTCGTGTTGTTACAGCTCGCGAGCGAGCGGCTGCTTCGCGGTTCGGCGGTCTCGTTCTTTGCCGCGCCGCTCGCGACGGCGCTGGTCGGCCTCGCCATCCTCAGCGGGCTGGCACCCGGCGCGGAGGCTGCGGTGGCGCGCAATGTGTGGTTCGTCCTGCACGTTGCGCTGAGCGCCTTGGGACTCGCGCTGATGGCCCTGGCCTTCATAGCCGCCGCGTTGTACCTGCTGCAGTTCCGCGAGCTCAAGGCCCGGCGCTTTGGCCAGGTATTTCAACTCTTTCCGCCGCTCGAGAAGCTCGACCAGCTCAACCGGTTCGCGCTCGTCGCGGGATTCCCGGCGTTGACGCTCGGCGTCGTGCTCGCGCTCGGCTACGGCGCGCAATTCGCAGGCGATCTCCATGCGGCCAAGGCCCAGATTGTGTGGGGCATCTTTACCTGGGTGGTACTCGGCTGGGCCGTCTGGGTACGAGTAGTGCGACACTGGGCCGGCCGCCGCGCCGCGCTCGCGAGTATCGCCGGCTTCTCAGCCGTGTTGCTCGTCTACGTCGCGCTGAAGCTGACCCAACCCGGTGCCGAACGGTTCCTGTGACGAGTCCTGTAGAGATGGGAGGGGGCATCAAGGTCGTTGGCGTGAACCACCGGACCGCGCCGCTCGACGTGCGAGAGCGGTTTGCGCACGGCGCCCATGAGGTGCCGGGCGCGCTCGCGCGCGTCATGGCGGCCGGCGCGGGCGGTGGCGTGCTGCTCTCGACCTGCAATCGCACCGAGTTTTATCTGGTCTCGGGCGATGAGCCGGCGCTCGACGCGGTGTGGACGCTGCTCGCCGAGCGGCTGCCCGCTACCGGCCGCACGGGGGACGCGGGGGGGGAGGCTCGCGAGTACGGATACATCGCGCGCGACCGTGACGCGGTCCGCCATCTCTACCGCGTGTCGGCGGGGCTCGACTCGATGATCATCGGCGAATCGCAGATCCAGGGGCAGGTGCGAGAGGCGTGGGAGGCCTCACGCGCGCAGGCCGGTCCCGTGTTACACCGGCTGTTCCAGACGGCGCTGCACGTCGGGTCACGCGTTCGGACTGAAACCGCCATCGGGCGGGGCACGGCATCCGCCGCGTCGGCGGGCGTCGCCGTCGCCGGGAAAATCTTCGGCGATCTCGCCGGCAAGAGCGCCCTGATCCTCGGTGCCGGTGACATGGCGGAGCTGGCAGCGACGTGTCTGAGCGACGAGGGCGTCCAGATCACGCTGGTCGCGAACCGCACCCACGAGCGTGCCAGAGCCATCGCCGAGCGGCTGGGAGGGACGGCGGTGACCCTCGAGGAAGCTTGGCCGTATTTCGCCACCACCGATATCGCCCTCTGTTCGACCTCAGCGCCGCACGCGGTGGTCACGTGGGAGCGGGTGGGCGCGGTGATCGGCGCGCGCCACGGCAAGCCGCTCTGCATTCTGGATCTCGCGGTGCCGCGAGACGTCGATCCCGCGATCGCGCAGCTCGAAAACGTGTTTCTGTACGACGTCGACGACCTCCAAACGGTCGCCGCACAAGCGACGGTCCGCCGCCGCGACGAGATCCCCGCCGCCGAGCGGATCGTGGAAGAAGAAACCGATCTGTTCTGGGCGTGGTACGGCGGTCTCGGTGTCGTCCCGCTCATCAAGGAGCTGCGCCAGCGTATGGATGACGTGCGCGCCTTAGAGCTCGAGCGCGCGCTCCGTCAGCTCGGGCACTTGAGCGCGGAGGATCGCGCCCGGGTCGAGCAATTCAGCCAGGCGCTGCTCAACAAGTTCCTGCACCAGCCCACAATCGCGCTCAAGGCCGCCGCCGAGGAAGGGCGGGGATACGGCCTGCTCGACGCGCTCCGCCGGCTGTTCGGGATGGAACCCGGGGGGAAGGAGTGACGCAAAGCGTCCTCGTCACCGGAGGTGCCGGCTACATCGGCAGCGTCGTCGTAGATCAACTCCTGGATCGGGGGTACAAGGTCGTCGTCCTCGATGACCTCTCAACCGGTCACCGCCCGGTCGTCCCGCGGGGTGCCGGTTTCGTTCAGGGGGGGGTAGGCAACCGCGAGCTGGTCGAGGCGCTGTTCGAGGCTGAAGGTATCGAGTCGATCATCCACCTGGCCGCCTTCGCGCTTGTCCCGGAGTCGGTTGCTCAGCCTCAGAAGTACGTGACCAACAATGTCACGGCCGCCCGAGTACTGTTGGAGGCGGCGGTTCGCGCCAAGGTCCGTCGTTTCGTCTTCTCATCCTCGTGCGCGGTGTATGGCCTGCCGGCGAAGGTTCCGATTACGGAGGACTCGCCGCAGGCGCCGGTGAATCCATACGGCGAGACGAAGCGGGATTTCGAGCGGCTGCTCGCCGACGTCGGGCCCCGAAACGGCATGGGTGTGGTGAGCCTGCGCTACTTCAACGCGTGCGGCGCGACCGCACGGCTTGGCGAGGACCACGATCCGGAGACACACCTGATCCCGAACGTGCTGGCGGCGGCACTTGGCAAACGTGCCGCGCTGGAGATCTACGGGACCGATTACCTGACGCCTGATGGCACCGCTGTCCGCGACTACGTGCACGTGACGGACATCGCCGACGCGCACCTGCGCGCCATGGACGCGAAGCTCGATGGCGGATCGGCGGTGGCGGTGAACCTGGGCACGGGGACGGGGCGATCGGTGCGCGAGGTCGTCGAGGCCGCGCGCCGTGTCACGGGACGCGAGGTTCCGACCGTCGAGCGTCCGCGCCGTCCCGGCGATCCGCCGGAGCTGGTCGCGGCCGTGGGACGCGCGGCGGCGGTGCTGGGCTGGCGAGCAGCGCATTCGAGTTTGGATGAGATCCTGAGTAGCGCGTGGCAATGGCATCAAACACACCCGCAGGGATACCGAGGAGGCTAGGTGCTTTTTCAGGTGAGAGGGGCGATCCCCACGACGCCGTGGGAGCTGGTGCTCACGTCCAGCCGCGAAACGCAGTTCGTCCTGGGCATACTCGCCGTCTTTTCGCTCGCGTCGTGGTATCTCATCGTTCTCAAGTGGTGGCAATTCCGCCGCATGCGGCAGCTCGGCGACCGCTTCCTCGCGGAGGTCGAGAAGGCCCCGCGGCTGGAAGAGGCCTATCATGCGGCGATGCGGTTGCCCCCGTCGCCCTACAATCGCTTGCTGCGTGAAGCCGTACATTTCTTTTCCGAGCTGAAACCCGGACTCCTCAAGGGCACCGGCTCTACACCGGCCAATCCGGGTCCCGCGGCGGCCGGAACGCTGACCACCACCCAGCTCGAAGCCCTGCGCATGGTTCTCGCAAAGGAAGTAGCTGCCGAGCGTGATACCGCGGCGCGCTTCATTCCCTGGCTGGCGACGTTCGGATCGGTCAGCCCGCTGCTCGGCTTGCTCGGCACGGTGCTGGGCGTGATGGACGCGTTCATCGGGATCGCCGTCGGTGGGTCCGGCAACATCACCGCCGTCGCGCCGGGCGTCGCGGAAGCGTTGGTTACGACAGTCGGCGGCCTCGCGGTCGCCGTGCCCGCGGTGATGGCGTACAACCTCTTCGTCAATCGTCTGGGGTTGTTCGCCGGCGAGCTCGAGGGCTTTGCCCAGGAGATCGTCGGGACGCTGGCCCGGGAAGGACGGATCTAATGGCGGGAGGCCTCCTCGGCGGCGGCGGGTTGCGCGGGCACGGCGAGCTGCCGCTCAACGCCGACATCAACGTGACGTCGCTCGTGGACGTCGCATTCGTGCTGCTCATCATTTTCATGATCACCGCGCCCATCATGCAGGGTGGCGTGGACGTCCGGTTGCCGCGCGCGCAAGTCCGCGCCATCGAGCCCAAGCAGGGGCTGGTCGTGACCGTGGACGCGGACGGCAAGATTTACCTCGATCAGGCGGGGCTGTCGTACGATGACTTTGTGGCCACGTTCCCCGCGTTCGTGCGAACGAAACGCCCCACGGGGGTGTATTTGCGAGCCGATGGTCGAGTCGCCTATGCCCGCGTTGTGCAGGTCCTGGCGGTGATTCGGGGCGCGGGCGTGCAGGATGTGGGATTAGTCGCTGAACCGGAGACAATCAACCGATGAGAGGACGCGGCCGGGCTCCGGCCCCTGTGGGCATGGCGGTTACTGGCACGCTCGTGGTGCACGGGCTCGTCGGGGCGTTGCTGTTTGGCCGCCCCGCGGGACGCACGCGGCTGCCGCCCACGTACCGCGTCCATCTCATCGCCGCGCCGGCGCCGGATCTCGAGTCGCGAAAAGCGCCGGAGGCGTTCGAGCGGCCGGCCGAGGAAAAGCCGGCACCTGTCCCTGCGAGCAAGCGTCCCCAAAGCACCGTCTCCCGGGCGACGCCGCCGGCGACGCAGGATCAGACGCACCGCGAAGCGGCGCCGCGCACGACGCCCACGAACCAGCCCTTGCCCGGCGAGAAGCCGTCGACCGGCAACGACGTCGCAACCGTGAGCACGGAGGGAGTGGCGTTTCCGTTTCCCGAGTATCTGCAGAACATCGTGTCCCAGGTCCTGCGCCGCTGGCAGCGCCCCGAGCAAAGCACGCCACTCGAAGCCGAGGTTTCCTTCTTTGTGCATCGCGACGGCTCAGTGACGGACCTGCAGTTCATCCGGCGATCCGGCAACTTCGCGTTCGATCTCGAGGCGCAGGGAGCGGTCGAGGAGTCGGGACGGTTTCACGCCTTCGGCTCGCTGCCTGACGGGTGGCAGTCCGATGTGCTCTTTGTGCGGTTCTATTTCTCGGGGCAGAGACAGTGAAACGAGGGAATGTTGGAATGATGGAACGTGTTATGGCGGTGGCAGTCCTTTCCATCGTTCCATCGTTCCATCTTTCCGCCCAGGATACATCCACGATCGACCGCGGCGTCCGCATCGGCATCATCTACCGGCCGGGTGTGCGCCCAGGGCTGGTGTTGCTGCCGCGCACCGGCGGGGGAATGGGTCTCGATTCCGTGCGCCTGATTGTGGCGCGCGATCTGGACTACAGCGATCGCTTCGAGGTGATCACCCTTCCCGGCGGCGATTCGATCCGGTTCGCCACCGCCCCGACGTCAGCGCGTGCGACCGGAAGACGGACGGGATCCGGGACCGCTGCGACCGGCGGAGCACAATCGGGCAGCACGCTGAATTATCCCCTGTATCAGGCGCTTGGCGCCGATTTCGCGCTCGACATCACGGCCGCGGGTGACACCACTGTGGCGACGCTGCATGACATTGCGGCGGCGAGCATCCGCCGGACGGTACGCGCGAAGCTCCCGCGGCCGGGCGATCCCGATTTCCGGATGGCCGTGCATCGGCTCGCCGACCAGGCGTTGCAGGCCGCACTCGGCACGCCTGGAATTGCCGCGACGCGCGTGTTGTTCGTCAAAGACGGTAAGGTGTATCAGATCGATCAGGACGGCGCGGATCAGAAGCTCGTGTCGTCGACGGACCGGAAAGCCATGTCGCCCGCGTGGGGCGCGGACGGCAGGCAGTTTGCGTACATGGAGTTCCAGGCCGGAAAGGGATGGCTCTATTTGCAGGACATGACCACGGCGAAGCGCACCGCTGTGTCGACGACCGGGTCGGCACTCGACTTCACACCAGCGTTCTCGCCCGACGGCCAAACCCTTGCGTTCAGCCGTGCGACCGAGGAAGGCACCGATCTGTACACGATTAACATCAAGAACAACTGTTGCTTACGCCGCTTGACCGTGGGCCGCTTTTCAGACAACTTGTCCCCGACGTTCAGCCCTGACGGGCAGCGCATTGCATTCGTCTCGACGCGCCCGGGTCTGCCGCAGATCTATGTGATGGCGGCGGATGGAACGGACCAGCAGTTGTTCGCGCCATTCGACTACGGTGTGACCGGGTCGTCCAACGCACCCGAGTGGTCGCCCGATGGGCAATCGGTAGCGTTTCACCGGGACGTGGCGGGTACACTGCAGGTGTTCGTGCTGGATGTGCGCACGCGCACGGTCCGGCAGCTCACCTCGGTGGGACGCAACGAGGATCCGACCTGGGCCCCCGACAGCCGTCATCTCGCCTTTGTTTCCGACCGGTCGGGCTACCGCCAGTTGTGGATCATCGATCTCGACACCGGCCGGATCCGGCCATTGCTGCAGCAGAGCGGGGCGCGTTTGCCGGCTTGGTCTCCGCGGCTTACGGAGGCCCCTTCTACCACCCCCTGATCGGAGAGACAGGATGAAATCGGTATCGTTGCTCCTCGCGCTGGGCTTGGGCGCCGCCGTCGTTGCGGCCGCTTCCTGCGGTAAGAATCCGCCCCCGCAGAATCCGGGGCCGGTGGTTGACACCGCGGCCGAGAACCAGCGGATGCGCGATTCCATCGCCGCGGCACAAGCTGAGGCCGAACGCCAAGCGGCCGCAGAGCGCGAGCGCATCGCGCGCCAGCGCGAGGCCGATTCAATTGCCGCGCTCGGCCGGGCATCCGAAGAAGTCCGCAGCACGCTCGCCGCGATGATTCACTTCGACCTCGACAAGTCGAACATCCGCTCAGACGACATGGGCGCGCTCGATCAAAAGGTCGCCATTCTACAGGCGAACCCGGAGCTCAAGATCCGGATCGGCGGGCACTGCGATGAGCGCGGCTCGGACGAGTACAACCTCGCTCTGGGCAATCGCCGCGCGCAGGCCGCGAAGCAGTACCTCGTGAGCCACGGGATCGATGCGAGCCGCATCGAAACGCAGTCGTGGGGCGAAGAGAAACCCCTGGTCGACGGCCACGACGAGTCGGCGTGGTCGCAGAACCGGCGCGATGAATTCGAAGTGACCAGCGGTGGCGACAACCTCCGCCGTCCGTAGTGCGTGCGTCGTAGCCCTGGGGCTCGTCGCCGGATGCGCGCTGAAAGGCGACGTCCGGAAGGTCGAGCTCCAGGTCGAGGCGCTACAGGCCGACCTCGCGAAGAGTGACGCGGCACGGGCGGCGGAACGGGACACCATCCTGACCGCCGTCCGCCTGCTGCAGCAAGCGTTGGCAGCGCAGCAAGCCTACCTCGTGCAGATGCGCGGCGACCTGCGCACCGAGCTGCTGTCGGTGCAGCAGCAACTGGTCTCGGTGCAGGAGCTGACCGGGCAGAGCCAGCAGCGGCTCACCGAGCTCCGGTCGCGGATTGAATCCCGCGCGCAGCAGCCCGATCCTGGCGTGCCCAGCACCGGCGCGCCGGTTGGTCCGTCCGGCAACCCTGCCGGGCCCGGGCCCGATCAGATGTACGACATCTCACTCCAGCAATACCGGCGCGGCAGTCTCGCGACGGCCCGGCTGGGATTCCGCGAATTCCTGCGTGTGTTCCCGACCCACGAACGGGCGCCCGACGCCCTGTTCTACATCGGCGAAAGCTTCGAGCAGGCAGCACCCGATTCCGCGGCGGCGGTGTACGATCAACTCGTGAAGACCTACCCCAAATCGCCGCGCGCTCCGTCGGCGCTCTACAAGCAGGGCCTCCTCGCCGAACAGCGAGGCGACAAGACGACGGCGCGGACCTTCTATTCCCGGGTAATCGCGACGTATCCGCGCTCGCCCGAGGCCGATCTCGCGCGGCAAAATCAGCAGCGTCTCAAGCCGTAACGCCTCCTGGCCGTACCAGCAATGACGCCACGCGGTGAGATGCCGTTTCTCGACCATCTCGAGGAGCTGCGTTGGCGCATCCTCTGGAGTCTGATCGCGATCGTGGCGGGGACGCTCGTGGGTTGGTGGCTGCTCGATAAGGTCGACATCATCGAGGTCCTCAAACGGCCGATCGCCCCGTACCTCCCCGGCGGCCGGCTCATTTTCACGAGCCCCGCCGAGCCGTTCATGCTGACGCTGAAGGTGGCGTTCGCGCTGGGCTGTCTGTTGGCGTCTCCGGTGGTGATCTACCAGATCTGGGCGTTTCTGGCGCCGGCGCTCTACGATCGGGAGAAACGGCTGATCATCCCCGCGCTGGCCGTGGGTGTCGTGCTCTTCCTCGCCGGCGCGATCGCCTGCTACCAGTGGCTCCTGCCCGCCGCCCTGAAAGTCCTGCTCGGCTTCCAGCGCGCCGATCTCACCGCGATGATCACGATCGACCGCTACTTCGGGATGGCGGTGCCGTTCGTCGTCGGGTGCGGCCTCATCGCGGAGCTGCCGCTCGTCGTGACCGTCCTCGCGTCCCTCGGCATCGTGACGCCGCAGTTTCTGGGACGGCAGCGCCGCTACGCGATCGTGATCGCCGCCTTCCTGGCCGCGCTCCTGACGCCGCCCGACGCCGTGTCGATGATGCTGATGCTGGGACCGCTGTTGCTGCTGTACGAGCTCAGCATCTGGTGCGCGTGGGTCGCGAGCCGGCGGCGTGCCCGGCGCGTCGCGGCCGCCACGATGGTGTTGCTCGTGCTCGGCCTGGGATCGCTGAGAGCGCAGAACCCGCCGCCTGCGCCGCCGCCACCCCCGCAGCAGCGGCCTCCGGCGGCGGCGGCGCAGGGGCGGGACACCGCGGCCGTCGCGAGACCCCCCGGCACAATGGATACCGCGACTGCCCGCAAGATCGGCCTCCCGACCGCCCCGTCCCGCTCCTTCCCCCCTTCCGACGCCGTGATGGACTCGCTGCTCAAACTCCAGGGCTTCCGCATCACGCGCTACATGTCGGACACGTTTGTCGTCGTGGGCGACAGCCAGACGATTTTCTTACGGAAGGAAGCGTTCGTCGACCGCGAGGGCACACAGGTACAGGCTGATTCGATCCGCTATCACGAAGCCAGCTGCCAGCTGAACGCGGAAGGAGACCCGCAGCTGTTCGATCAGGGGACGGTCCTGGTGGGGGAAGGGATGCGCTACGACACGTGCTTGCGCCGCGGCACGGTTCGGGACGCGCTGACCGACTTTCAGCAGGGCGGCGTCACGTGGTACGTACGCGGCCGGGGGTTCGCGACCGATTCGAATTCACGACGGGTCTACGCCAACAAGGCGGTGTTTACCTCCGATCCGCAGCCCGTACCCGACTACCATTTCGCTGCCGGCAAGGTCAAGTGGATCAACAAGCGCACCATGGTGGCACGGCCGGCAGTGCTCTATGTCCGCGACGTCCCCATCATGTGGCTGCCGTTCATCTTCTCGGACATTCGAGGCGGCCGGCGGAGCGGGATTCTGTTTCCGCATTTCGGGATCAACGATCTCGTCCGTCCCACGCGCCGCTACGCGCGGCATATCTCCGATTTTGGCTACTACTTCGCCCTCAACGACTATGTCGACGTGCTGGTCTCGGGAGACTGGTTCGCCGGCCGGAATGTGTCGTTGCACGGCCAGGCGCAGTACCAGTGGCTCGATCGCTTCATGAGCGGACAGCTCACATTCACGCGCACGTCGGAGCTCGATAATCCCGGCGTCAGCACGCGCATCGGGTGGAATCACACGCAGCGCTTCAACGCGCAGACCTCGTTCAACGCGCACGTCGACTATTCCACCAACGGGTCGATCATTCAGCGCAATTCGCTTAACCCCTGGGAAGTCACCGCGCGGATCGGGTCGAGCCTGAACTTCGACAAGCGCTTCTCTTGGGGCGCGCTGAATATCGGCGGGACGAGGTACCAGGACCTGTCATCGGACAATATCACGCAGACGTTTCCCACGATCAGCCTGACGCCGTCCTCCGTGAACATCACGTCGTGGATGACGTGGTCACCCGGCTTCACCTTCAGCAATGACCAGCAATTCCACCAGTCAAGCGGCGTCTTGCTTGTCCCCGGTGGTGCGACGCCCGACACGCTGAAGTTGTTCAACGACACCCGTCGCACGACGATGACCATCAACACGCCGCTGCGCCTCGGGCGGTGGAATTGGGTCAACAACCTGTCCATCACGGACTCCCGGATCCACGGCCGCCAGGAGTTCGCGCTGCCGGCGGACAGCACGGGAGGAGTCAGCCGGGTGCTGTTCGGGGAAACGTACGAGTCCCGCGTCGAGTGGAGCACGGGCATCAACCTGCCGTCGTTTTTCGCGAGCAGCTGGAAACTGCAACCCGGCATTGCGATCGTGAACGCGACCGGCGCGGGCCCGTTCATGATCCGCAACCAGTTCACGGGAGGCGAGTTCCTGCGCCAGGGGAAGCGCCTGCAGTTCAGCGCCAGCATGTCGCCCACCTTCTTCGGGTTTTTTCCCGGCATCGGCCCGCTGTCGCGCATCCGCCATTCGATCTCACCGCAAATCAGCTGGCAGTACGCGCCCGGCGTGAAGGTAGACTCGATTTACGCACACGCGATCGATCCGAGCGGGCGGACGTTCAACGCCCGCACCGACCCACAACAGACGATCAGTCTGGGGCTGTCACAGAACTTCGAGGCCAAGCTGAAGCCTGCCGCCGGCGACACCGCCAGCCAGGCTGAGCCGCGCAAGATCCGGCTCCTGAGTATCAGCACCAGCGGGATCGGCTACAACTTCGAGCAGGCGAAGCAGCCGCACCGCACCGGCTGGCAGAATCAAACCCTCTCGAACACGTTCCTCTCCGACTTGCTGCCAAGCTTCCAGCTCTCGATCACGCACGACCTGTGGAAGGGGCAGGTCGGAACCGACTCAGCGAAGTTCAAGCCGTTCCTCCAGAGCGTGTCGGCATCGTTTACGGTGACGCCGGCGACGCTCCAAGGTCTTGGCCGGATGTTTGGACTCCGGCCGCGGCCGGCACAACCGCCCCCCACGCCCGATAGCACGGCACACGGCCCTGGCTCGACGTCCGACGACTTTCACCGTTTTCAGGGCAGTACGCGCCAACCGTACCGGGCCCGGGGGCCGGGAGCTGGAATGATCGGGAGCGGCAAGGGCTTTACCCTCGGGATTTCGGTGTCGTTGTCGCGCAGCCGCAACGACACGACGCCGCAGCTGCGGAACGTCCCGGGACGGGAGACGTCAGCGATGAACTTGTCGTTCAGTCCGACGCGCAACTGGACCGCGAACTGGAGCACGCAGTACGACCTGGTCACGCGCCAGTTCTCCTACCATTCTTTGTCGCTCCAGCGGGATCTGCGGCGGTGGCGGGCGAGCTTCAGCTTCAACAAGACTGCAGCGGGCAACTTCGCCTTTAGCTTCAACATCACGTTGACCGATCAGCCGGACATCAAGTTCGACTACGACCAGAACACCTACGTTCGTTAGACTGCGCTGTCCTCTGGTGGTGACATCGGTGCGGCAGGCCTCTTCGTAACTAGCTGCAGAACAGCGACTTCCCTTCGGGCATGAGCCGTGCTTACACCACAGGCGATCCCCCGTCCTGAGGCTCTTATGCGTGTGCTTCTGTTCTTGGTGCTACTGCTCGCGCTGGCATGCGAGCCTTCCGTCATCGGTCCGGGCGGCGGCAATGGCCCGTCCACGCCGGCCAACCTGTCCTACGAGCTCGAGCCGAGCGGCGATCCCAATCGTCCGCTGGGCATTCTGCTCTTCTGGGATGATGTGACCGACGCGAATCTCGCCAGCTATCGCGTGTACTCGCGGGCGTCGACCAGCGGGTCCTACGGTCTGCGCGGCGAGACGACCTCCAACACCTTCCACGACAACGGCGTCCCCCATCTGCAGTACCTCGTGACTGCGGTGGACGACAACGGCGTGGAGAGTGGGTCCAGCAACGCGATTACGGTGGACGAGCGGTTACAGCTCGTATCCCCCACGTGGTTGTCTTCGATTTCCTTGAACGGCGCCATTCATCTCGAATGGGATGACACATCGTACCTCGCGGCGCCGAGCCGTTTCAAATGGTATCGCATCTACAGCACGGACTACGATCTCGACGCCGGGTTGTGCGGTACCGACTGGCTGCTCGAGGGCACCACGGTGGCGCCGGAGTTTCTCGCCAGCGCCATGACGAACGGCGTGCCCCGCTGCTTCGGCGTTTCGGCAATCAGCCGCGAAGGCTACGAGAGTCTCTGGTCGCCGCTGCGCCAGGACACACCTCGTCCTGATGCGCGCAACACCCTCGTGTTCGCTTACGAGCAGAACCAGCCCCAGTCCGGCTTCCGGTTCTGGCAGGACGTGAACGCCGACGGCAGCGCCCAATCTTCGGAGCTGGGCCTGATCCAGAACGGCAATCTCACGAGCATCGATTTTTGGGTGCATCGCGACCCCACGGATTCGACACTGTGGCTGGTGCCCGAGTTTTCCGGCACGCAAATCCGGCTGTACAGCACCTCGCCGGTGGCAGACCTGACGTCGATCGACTTCGCGCCGGCGACCGGGTACACGCGGAACATGATTCAGGCGGTTCCGGGCTATGCGTATGTCTTCCAAATCGTGGAGGGCACGACGCTGCGCTACGGCGCGTTGCGCGTGACGCACGTCGGCCGGGACTACTTGATTTTTGACTGGAGTTTCCAAACTGATCAGGGCAACCCTGAGCTGCAGATTCGCGCCGGGCAGTCGGTCGCCATGCCGACTGGCACCGGAGTTCCAGGCTCGAAATAGGGAGTCCGAGTCAGGTCTAGGCGCCGGAGTGGTCAAACCACTCCGGCGCCTTAGCTTTGGTCCCCATGGCGAAGTCCCCGGTCACACTGGATGGTCATTCCCTTTCCATAGAAGACGTCGTCGCGGTGGCGCGGCGTCATGCTGCCGTCGCGATCGATCCCGCGGCGCTCACCGCGGTGAAGCAGTCGCGCCAGGCGGTCGAAGCCGCCATCGCGCGCGGCCAGACGATCTATGGCGTGAACACGGGGTTCGGAAAACTCGCGCACGTCCGGATCCCCCCGGACCAGGCCCGGCAGTTGCAGCTCAACCTCATCCGCAGTCACGCTTCCGGCGTCGGCGACCCGCTCCCCGTGGATGCCGTCCGAGCGATGATGTTGCTGCGCGCCAATGTCCTGGTGCGCGGGACGAGCGGGGTGCGGCCGGTCGTTCCCGAGCTGCTGGTCGACATGCTGAATCGAAAACTGCACCCTTCCGTGCCGTCGCAAGGCAGCGTCGGTGCGTCGGGCGACCTGGCACCGCTCTCTCATCTCGCATTGGCCATGATCGGGGAGGGAGATGTCAAAGTCCCGAACCCCATCACGCTCGAGGCCAAAGAAGGACTGGCCTTCGTGAACGGCACGCAGGCGCAGACGGGCCTGGCGGCGCTGCTCGTGAGCGACTCCTGGACGCTGTGGCGCAGCGCGCATGCCGCGGCGGCAATGAGCCTCGAGGCAGTGCGGGGCTCGCCGGATCCATTCGACGCGCGCATCCATGACGCGCGCCCCCACCCCTGGCAGCAGCACTCGGCGGCGCTGCTCCGCGACCTGTTGGCGGACAGCGAAATCCGCGAGTCACACCGCGACAACGATCCACGGGTTCAGGACGCCTATTCCCTGCGTTGTACGCCGCAGGTGCTCGGGGCGGTCGGCGAAGGGCTCGCGTTCGCGGAACGGCTGGTGAGCGCGGAGTTGAACGCCGCTACGGACAATCCGCTCGTCTTCGGCAATGACGTGGTGTCCGGGGGCAATTTCCACGGCCAGCCGATCGCGCTGGCGCTGGACGTGATCGCGATCGCGCTGACGACGCTCGCGGGTCTCGCCGAACGGCGCATCGAGCGCGTGGTCAACCCTGACCTCTCCTCGGGGCTGCCGGCCTTCCTGGCGCACGATCCCGGCCTCGAATCGGGGTTCATGACCGCGCAGATCGCGGCCGCGGCACTCGTGGCGGACAGTCGTGTGCTGGCCACGCCCGCGAGCGTCCAGTCGGTGCCAACGGAGGGAAACCAGGAGGATATCGTCCCGATGGGGATGAGCGCCGCGTGGAAAGCGGGGCGCATTCTCGCCAATGCCGAGCGGATCGTCGCGATCGAGCTGCTCGCCGGCGCGCAGGGACTCGAGTACCTCAAGCCGCTCAGGCCCGCCAGAGCGGTGGGGCGGCTGCACGCCGTGGTGCGCGAGTATTCCGCGGCGCTCACCGGCGATCGACCCATGACGGCAGACATCGAGAAGGTCGCGAGCGCTATTCGTGCGGGGAAATTCGCCTCGTGACGGGTCCCCGGACGGTGCGGGCTCCTCGCGGCGCTACGAAGAGCTGCAAGGGTTGGGTCCAGGAAGCCGCGCTCCGCATGCTGATGAACAACCTCGACCCGGAAGTGGCAGAGCGCCCGCAAGATCTCGTCGTGTATGGCGGCACGGGCAAAGCGGCGCGGAACTGGGCGTCGTTCGACGCGATCTGTACCGCGCTACGCGTGCTGGCGGACGACGAGACGCTGCTCGTACAGTCCGGGAAACCGGTCGGCGTGTTCACGACGCATCCGGACGCCCCGCGCGTACTCATCGCCAATGCGAACCTCGTTCCGCGGTACGCCACGTGGGAGGTGTTCCGCGATCTCGAGCGGCGCGGCCTGATCATGTATGGGCAGATGACCGCGGGATCGTGGATCTACATCGGTACGCAGGGAATTCTCCAGGGCACCTACGAGACGTTCGGTGCCGTCGCGGCACGCCACTTCGGGGGATCCCTCAAGGGTCGCATCGTCCTGACGGGCGGGCTCGGCGGCATGGGCGGCGCGCAGCCGCTGGCCGCGACGATGAATGACGGAATCTGCCTGGCGATCGACGTCGATCCCGGACGCGTGCAACGCCGTCTGGAGACGCGCTATCTCGACCGCTCCACGTCGTCGGTCGACGAGGCTCTCGCGTGGTGCGAAGAGGCGAGACGACACGGTACCGCGCTGTCCGTTGGGCTGGTAGGCAATTGCGCTGATGTCCTGCCGGAGCTGGTGACCCGCGGCTTTGCTCCCGACGTCGTCACCGACCAGACGTCCGCGCACGATCCCCTGAATGGCTACGTGCCGAGCGGCGTGACGCTCGCCGCGGCGGCTGAGCTGCGTCGTACGTCGCCCGACGACTACGTCAAGCGCGCACGCGCGAGCATTGCGTCCCACGTCCGCGCGATGCTGGCATTCCAAAAGCGCGGCGCGATCACGTTCGATTACGGCAACAATCTCCGCACCGAGGCACGGGACGCGGGCGTTGCCGATGCCTTCGCCATTCCCGGATTCGTTCCCGAGTACATCCGGCCGCTGTTCTGCGAGGGGAAGGGTCCGTTTCGCTGGGTCGCGCTCTCGGGCGACGCAAAGGATCTGCATCGTACCGATCGGCTGGTGCTGGAGCTGTTTCCCGAGAGTACGCATCTCAAGCGTTGGATCACGCTGGCCCAGCAGCGCGTCGCCTTTCAGGGATTGCCGGCGCGGATCTGCTGGCTGGGGCAGGGGGAGCGCGCGCGATTCGGCGTCGCGCTCAACGAGCTCGTGCGGCGCGGCGAGCTGTCGGCGCCGATCGTGATCGGCCGCGACCATCTCGACACGGGGTCGGTCGCCTCCCCATTCCGGGAAACCGAGGGGATGCGCGACGGATCCGACGCGATCGCCGACTGGGCGATTCTGAACGCGCTGCTGAACACCGCCTCCGGCGCATCGTGGGTTTCCTTTCATCACGGCGGCGGGGTCGGGATCGGCAATTCGCTCCACGCGGGGCAAGTCATCGTCGCCGACGGGACGCCCGCGGCCGCCAAACGGCTCGAGCGAGTGCTGACCAACGATCCCGGGATCGGGGTCGCCCGTCACGCGGATGCCGGCTATCCCGCGGCGATCGAAACGGCGCGCCGGCACAACATCCGCCTGCCGCTGACCGGGAACCCCGACTGAAGACACTGCTCGTCGGCGCGCGGCAGATCGTGACGTGTCGCGGGCCGGCGCGCGCCCGCCGCGGACGCGAGATGGCGGAGGTCGAGGTGCTGCGCGACGCCGCGATCCTCATCGACGCCGACCGCATAGGCTGGGTTGGTACCCGGAAGGAAGCACCGAAGAGCGATCGCGTTGTGGAAGTCCCCGGAGTCATCTTCCCCGGATTCATCGATTGCCACACGCATGGCGTGTTCGGCGCGCCGCGGCTCGACGATCACGAGCGCAGGGCGCTCGGCATCGACTACAAGGCGATCGCGGCGGCGGGCGGCGGCATTCTGCAATCAGTGCGCGATGTGCGCGGCCGGACCGAAGCCGACCTCGAGGCCCTGACGCGGACCCGACTCTCCGCATTGATCGCTCGGGGATCGACGACTATCGAGGTAAAGTCTGGGTACGGCCTGGAGCTCGAGGCGGAGCTCAAGCAGCTGCGCGTGATCAAGCGTCTCGCCGCCGAGCTCCCTGCGACGCTCGTCCCGACCTTCCTCGGCGCCCACGAGGTGCCACCCGAGTATCGCGGCAAGCGCGCTGAGTATGTGCAGCTCGTCTGCGCCGAGATGATTCCGGTTGTGGCGCGCGAGAAGCTGGCGCGCAGCTGTGACGTGTTTTGCGAGCCGGGTGTGTTCAGCGTACAAGAGAGCCGTCAGATCCTGACCGCCGCGCGCGCGCATGGACTGGACGTCAAGCTGCACGCCGACGAGCTCGAAGGATCGGGCGGCGCCGAGCTGGCGGCGGCGCTCGGCGCGTTGTCGGCCGATCACCTCGCGTCGATCTCTGAGCCGGGGATCCGGGCGCTCGCCGCAAGCCAAACCGTTGCGGTCTTGCTCCCCGCCACCATGATCTTTCTGGGCAAGCGCTCGCAGGCCCCGGCGCGAACGCTGATCGATACGGGGGCCGCCGTCGCCCTGGCCACCGATTTCAATCCGGGGACGTCCCCCACCATGAGCCTGCCCCTGGTCATGGCGCTCGGCGTGTCCCAACTCGGGCTGCGTCACGCGGAAGTTGTGACGGCGGTGACGATCAATGCCGCCGCTGCTCTCGGACTCGCCCAGGACCGCGGTCAGCTTGCGGCGGGATGCGTCGCCGACCTTGCAGTGGCGGCGGTGGATGACTGGCGGGAGGTCGCGTATTGGATGGGGAGGGACGTCGTAAGCGCCGTCTGGACAGCAGGTTCGGCTTGTCCCGCCTAGGCGGTCCCGATATCTTAGTCGGTCCATATGTCAAAGCTTGAGCAGCTCAAGGAAAAGGCAAAAGGTCTCGAGGCCAAGGATCCGAAGAAGGCCGTTGAGATCTGGCTTGAGGTGCTCAACAATCAGGATGAGGGCAATCCCGACCTTTCCATCTACAACCGCATCGGCGACCTCTACATCAAGCTGAAGGACCCTGGCCTGGCGGCGGATAACTATGACCAGGCGGTCGACAAGTACGCCGAGCTTGGGTTTCACAACAACGCGATCGCGATGTGCAACAAGGTGCTGCGCAACGCGCCGGCGCGGCAGACGACCTACCTGAAGTTGGCGAAGCTGTACGCCGCCAAGGGGTTCATGTCGGAGGCGAAGCAGAACTTCGTCGAGTACGCCGAGCGGATGCAGAAGGTCGGCAAGATCGACCACGCGTTCGCGGCGCTGAAGGAATTCACTGACATCTCGCCCGAGAGCGCCAATCTGCGTGAGATGCTCTCCGAGCATCTGAAGATGTACGGCGCCGACCCCGGCAAGCGCGGGTCTTCGGCGAAGGTGACGCCACCCGCAGCAAGGACCGCGCCGCCGGCCGGCGGGCATGACGACGTTTCGAAATCCGGCAAGCGGAAGACGTCGAGCCTGGTGTTCCTCGACCTCGACGCGCCCAGTGCGCCGAAGGGCGCGAAGACTGCGGTGCCACCTCCCGCTTCTGCACCCCCTCCCGCTCCCGCTCCGCCTCCTCCTGTTGCCGAACGACTGATCGAGGAGGTTGTGCCCGAGCCGGATGAGTCGCTGGAGATCGAGACGACGAGTCTGGTCGATGAAGCGCCGGGTGGCGGCAGCGGCGACAGCATGCTCGAGGGGCTCGAGACCACCGTTGCGGACTTCGGTCAGGTGCGCCAGGAGAGTCCGAAGGCGCCGTCGATCCGTGAGGAGTTGAATCCGGCGGACCTCGACCTGGAGCCCGTGGCGGAGCTCGAGCCCACGGTTCCCGACGCGAGTCCGGACGAAGGCATCGAGCTGGAGGGCGCGGATCTCGTTCTCGAAGGCAACGTCGTCGAGACACCGCCGCCCCCCCCGCCGGCGAAAAAGGGAGCGCCCCCCATGAAGCCGTTGGGCCGTCCGGCCGGCGGCAAACCAGCCGCGCCGGAAACGCCGCGCGTGAAGCCGGTGGTGCCCAAGCGTCCCTCGGCGCCGTCGACGGGGAAGCCGGCACCGACTCAGGGCGGACCAGGCACGCGCAAGACGGTGGTCGAGGTCCCGCCGCTCGAGCTGGAACCGGACTTTGAGACGGCCACGACCGACGCCGGGCACGACGTCGATGACGAGCCGTTGGCGATCGACGAGTCACCGCGGCATCCGAGCTTCATCCAGACCGAAGATGAGACGTCGATCTCGACCGGTGGACGGAAGTCCGGGTTCATCGATCTCGGGATCGATGAGATCAGCAGCGGGGGCGATCAGGCGGGCTCGCTCGTGTTCTCGAATATCGAAGAGACGCCCGCGGCGCCCGAGATCGACGAGCTCGAGAGCCGAGTCGCGGATAACCCCGACGATCCCGAGGCGCATCAGGCGCTGGGCGAGGCGCTGATCGAGCAGGGCGACCGCGAGCGGGGAATCGAAGAGCTCGACCTGGCGACCGCCGGCTACGAGAACGCCGGCAATCTGTCGCATGCGCGCGACCTGGTGGACGAGGTGCTGCGCCTCGACCCGAACAGCGTGCGCCACCGCCAGAAGGCGGTGGAGTTCGCGTTCAAGGCCGGCGACAAGGCGAAGCTGATCGACGCGTATCTGGAGCTGGCCGACGCGTTGCTCCGCTCGGACCTGCCTGACAAGGCGCGCGCCGTCTACGCACGGGTGGCCGAACACGATGCCAAGAACGAGCGCGCCAAAGCCGCGCTCTCGATGCTCGCGCCGGCGGTGGCCACACCGGCACCCGCGGGGAAGCCCGAAGGCAAGGTCAAGGCAAAAGACGCCAAGATGAAAGTCCGCGACGAAGCGGGTGCGGACGGCGACTTCATCGATCTCGGCTCGATGCTCAGCGATGACGACGATGACGACACGCCGCAGAAGGACACGCGGCTGCGCGTGCAGGATGAGGAGCCGACCGGGGACGAAGAGCAGGACTTCCAGGACATGCTCGCCCGGTTCAAGCAGGGCATTGACGAAAACATCGACGAAGCCGATTTCCAGTCGCACTACGATCTCGGCGTTGCGTTCAAGGAGATGGGCCTCCTGGACGAGGCGATCGCCGAGCTGCAGAAGGCGTTGCGCGCTCCCGAGGGGAAGCTGCGCACCTCGGAGATGCTGGGGATCTGCTTCTTCGAAAAGGGCGCGTTCGGCGTCGCCGAATCGATTCTGCGCCGCGGCCTCGACATCCCCGCCTCCGGCGATCAGGAGCGATTGGGTGTACTCTATTGGCTCGGTCGCGCGCTCGAGCAGCAAGGCAAGAAGGCGGAGGCACGCGAGCTCTACGGCCGCGTCTTTGCGGTCGACATTCGGTTCCTCGATGCCGAGCAGCGCGTGAAAGCGCTCGCCAAGGCGAAATAGCGTGAGCCAACAAGTCGCCCGTGTCAGCCTCCTCGACGTGCAGCGGCCGGTGGCCGGCGAGCTGGAGCACGTTGTGGCGGAGCTACGGCGCGTGATCGCCGCCGATTTCCCCATCGTGAGCGAGGTCAACGACCACCTGCTGCAGATGAAGGGGAAGCTGTTCCGCCCGACGCTGTTGTTGCTCAGCCATCAAGCGGCAGGATCCAAGGACCCGCGCGCCGTGACGCTCGCCGCCGTCGTCGAGCTGATTCATCTCGCCACGCTCGTGCACGACGACTCGGTCGATCATTCGGTGCTGCGGCGCGGTCTGCCCACGATCAACGCGCTGTTTTCGCATCAGATCGCCGTGATCATGGGCGACTACCTCTACTCGCGGGCGATCATCGAGCTGGTCCGTCTGGACGATCACGACGCGCTGCGGGTGCTGGCGCGCGTGACCAACGAGATGACCGTGGGCGAAATGCGCCAGCTCGAGGCCCACGACAAGCTCGCCTACGGCGAAGGGGCGTACGATCAGCTGATTCGCGCCAAGACGGCGTCACTCCTGTCGGGCGCATGCGAAGTCGGCGCGCTGACGGCCCCGGCGAATTATCGCCAGGCGCTGGCGCGATTTGGGATGCTCCTCGGCATGGCCTTCCAGATCACCGACGATTTGCTCGACTACACCGAGCCCGAGGCCGTGACCGGCAAGCCGTCCGGGCTCGATTTGCGGGAGCACAAGGTGACGCTGCCGTTGATCGCGGCGCTGGCGCGCCTGTCGGCGGACGGGCGACGGATCGTTGCCGATCTGATGGAAGCCGCCGAGCCGAGTGACGATTTGGTCGCCGAAGTGATCCGGTTAGTAGAGGGCGCGGGTGGGTTGGAGACGGCGCGCCAGCGCGCGCTGGATCTCGCGCAGCAGGCCGAGGCGGAGCTCGATGTCCTTCCTCCCTCGCCGGCGCGCGACGCGCTGCAGGGGAGCATCGCCTACGCCGTGGAGCGGCGCAGCTAATGCCGCCCGGACCGCGCCGGCCGCTCTTCTACCTGAGTGTGCTCGCCGTCGGCTTCGTGGTCGGCGGCCTGTTGCAGGCGTTCCTGCGGCGGTTTCTCCCCGCAGGCCCGGCGAAAGAGCTGTTCACCTGGTCGGTGACGCCGACGATCGGTCCGATTCACTTGGATTTGCTGGTGATGTCGATTACGCTAGGACCTATCGGGCTCGATGTGTCGCTGCTCGCCGTCGTAGGCGTCGTGGTCGCGTATCTCGTAGCTCGCTCGCTCTTCTAGAAAGGCGAACATGCCGAATCTCGGCTTCAGCGAAATTGCGATCCTGCTGCTGATCCTGGTGCTGTTCTTCGGCGCCAAGCGCATCCCCGAAATCGGGGCGTCAATCGGAAAGGGCATCAAGGAATTCAAGCGCGGACTCAAGGATGTCGAGAAGACCGAGCCGCCGGAAACGTCGGACTCCGCCTTGCCGCCCTCCGCGACCGGCAGCGCCCCGAAGCGGTTGAATCAGTAGAGGCGATCGATGGGGAATCTGAGCGGCAGCGAAATCCTGATCCTGATGCTGATCGTGCTGCTGGTCTTCGGCGCCAATCGGCTACCCGAAGCGGGCAAGGCCGTCGGCAAAGGACTGCGGGAGTTCAAGCGCGCGCTCTCGGACGCCGAAAACAGCATCCAGCAACTGCCCCCCTCCAAGGAGGAGGAGCGGCCGCGGGATGCCAAACCGAAGCGCCTGGTCGAGTAGCGTTACTGCAGGAGGGTCGAGGCGTCCGCCGAGGCCTGAGACTTGAAGAGATCTTTGCGCCGGTCGACGACCTTCGCTTTGGCGCGCACCCCTTCCATGTACTGTTGAATCCGCGCCTGCTGCACCGCCTGGCGCAGCTGCGTGCGTTGCGTCTCGCGCTGCGCGAGCCAGGCGGTCGAGTCGGCGAGCTTGCGCGAGAGCGACTCGATGATGAAGTAGCCCTTCTCACCCTGGATGACGCCGCTCCGCTCTCCGACCTTCAGACCAAACGCGGCGCCGACGACCTCGGGCTCGACCGACAGGTAGCTCGGCGGCCGGAGACGCGTGAAGGGACCGAAGCGCTCGACCTGAAGGCCGCGCGCTGCCGCGGCGCCCGCCAAATCCGGCACCCCGCGGAGCAGGACGGCGAGCGAGTCGGCTCGCGCCCGCGCGCGCGTTTTCTGCTTGTCGAGCCGGACGGCCGCGCTCACCTGTCCCTTGATCTTGGCGATCGGTGGCACACCGGCCGCGGTGACCGAGTCGAGCCGGAACACGTAGTAGCCTGACGGCGCCTCGATCACGGGACTGGTCTCACCGACGGGCGATTCGAAGGCCCACACACTGACGTCGGGAACGGGGATGTCCGGACCCAGGGCGAAACGCTGACCCTCGACGACCTGGTACTCCGGGGACAGCGGGAGGCCCATGCGGCGCGCCGTGGTGTCGAGCACGGCCGGATCACTCCGCTCGGCCGTGAGCCGCTCGAGCGTGTCGGCGCGCGCTTCCACGCGATCGAGATGATCGCCTTGCACCGCCACGGGGATCAGGATGTGACGGACCTTGACCGAGTCGCCCTTCGCCTGGTCGATGCGGATCAGGTGGTAGCCGAACTGCGTCGGGATCGGGGCGGACAGCTGGCCGGGTTTGAGCGCCCGCACGGCCCGCATGAACGGCTCCACGAAACCCGTCTCGCTCCGTCTGATCCAGCCGAGATCGCCGCCCCGCTGCCCGCTGCCCGAATCGCTCGACTCGCGGCGGGCGACGTCTTCGAACTTGGCGCCACCAACCAGCTCGCTGCGCACATGCGCAACCCGTGTCCGCGCCGCTGCGGTGTCGGCAGCGTCCGGTACGCGCGGGATGACGACGAACCGCACATACGCGACGCCCGGTCGTTTGAAGTCGTCGGGATGCTTCTTGACGTACGCCGACAACTCAGCGTCACTGATCGTGGTGGTGTCGGGAATCGAGAGCGGCGACACCGCGAGCGACGCGATCTTCACCGAGTCATGCTGGTCCCGGTAGATGCGCCACAGCTTGGAGTCGGTGATGTAGACGTCACTCGTCAGATACTGCGCGAGCTTGATACGCGGAATCTGCTCGCGGTAGATGCCTTCGATCTGCGCCAGCAGGTTGCGATCGGACGTCGTCGCGAGGAACTGCTGCCATTTGCGGATATCGAACTGGCTGTCGGTCTGGAACTGGGGATCGCGCATCACTTCGGGCGGCGGCGAGTTGTGCGCCATGTCGATGATTTCTTCCGCACTCACGCGAATGCCAAGCCGGTTGTACTCCTGCTGGAGCAGCGCGTCCTGAGTCATTTGATTAATCACCTGATTCTGGATCTGCTGGTCTTCCTCCTTTGTCAGCGGCGCCGTGCCGTTCTGCTGCCGATACTGCTCGGAGGCGAGCTGCACCCGCTGCTGATACTCCGTGACCTGGAATTCTCGGCCGTTCACGCGGAGCACCACGTTGCCGCTGGGGCCGAGGATGCTCATGACTTGACCGATGGCGAGCCACGCCACGAAGGCGATGGCGAGGATGTAAAAGATCCACTTGGCATTGGCTCGCATCGAACGCAGCATGGCGACGTCGAACTCCGCTTTGGGGGAGGGGTGAAGGGGGATAAGTCTAAAAATGACAACGCACAAACTCAAGCGCACAGGGGCTCGGGTCATTTGACAGCGGCGCCGGCCAAACACTATCTTCGTCCAATTCCCACATAGACTTAGGCGTGGCCTACACCAGCGAGATCGACAAGCTCGAAGCGCGGTTTCGGGACAACCCCAAGGGCAGAAACTTTGCCCCCTTGGCGGACGCCTATCGTAAAGCAGGGCTTATAGATAACGCCATCGATCTCTGCCAGAACGGTCTCAAACTTCACCCCGATTACGTCAGCGCCTACATCGTCTACGCCCGCTGCCTCGTCGACAAGAAAGACGACGCTGCGGCTCTGGGCGTCTTCACGCAGGTCCTCGGATTGGACGGCGAGAACATCATCGCGCTCCGTGGCCTCGCCGAACTGGCGGAGCGGAACGGGAAATACGAAGAAGAAGTCCAGTGGCTGACGCGCCTGCTGAATGCCGACCCCATGAACGGCGATGCGGCCGAAGCGCTGGCGCGTGCCAAAGGCAAGGCCGCCGCGGCTCCCGAAGCCGCAACGATGCCCATGGCGAAACCCGATTTCGCGGTTGAGCACGAAGAGCCTGCTGCAACATCGCTCTCGACCGCGGCGGCGCCGAGCTCGGACGTCGAGAACTTCGAGAATCCGATCAGCTTCAACCCCAACGCGCACGCCGCGGCAAAAGCGGACGGGTTGGAGGTGCAGGAAGATGTAGAGCTGAATTCGCAGCAGATCGAGCAAGTGGAGATCGAGGGGTTGGCCCGCACCCAGTACGAGGGAAGCGGGATGTTCAAGCTCGATGCAGCGGAACGCGATGCGGACCAGAGTGCGCCCGATCTTGATGAAGCGCTCCCGCAGGTCGATCTGCCGCTCATCATGCCGGATGACGAGTTCCGCCCGCCCGCACCGGCGCCGCCGCCGCCGCCCGAACCGCCACCGACGCCCCGTCCCGAGCCGCCGCGACCCGCGCCGCGACCGTCCGCCCGCGTCCCCGCGGCCGTCGCGCTATCCGACGACGACGGCGCCGCGGACACCGCGGCATTGTCGCAGGCCGAGCCGGTGCTCACAGAGACGATGGCGGAGCTGTATCTCAAGCAGGGGCACCAGCAGGACGCGTTACGCGTCTACCAGGCGCTGCTCGCCCAACGACCCGGCGACACGAAACTGCAGAGCAAAGTCGAGCAGCTGTCCTCGGGTGGAAAAAAGCGATCGGGCGTTTCGGCGCAGGCCTTCCTGAAGGGGATCTGGTCCGGGCGGGGTTCCGCGCCGCCCCCGCCGCCCCCGCTGCTCCCGGAGCCCGAGGAGCAAAGCACGCTCGCGTCCGCGTTCGATGTTGCGGGCGGGAGCCCGCCCCCGGGGGAACCGTCGCGGCCGGCGCAAGATCACATCTCGCTCGACTCCGTCTTTGGCGACGAGGCCGTGCGCCGTCCGAGCGCGCACCAAGACGATGCGGCGCCCGTCCCCACCCCCAGCCCCGCGGACGGATCCAAGACCGGTGGCTTCTCGTTCGACGAGTTCTTCGCCGGCGGCAAAGCTGGTGGAGATGCTGCAGCAGCACCCGGTGCGGAGGCGTCGTCGCCGAAGACACCGGGCGGCAGCCGCGCGTCCGGGCGGACGCAGCGGCCGCCGGAGGACGAGGCGGAGGCCGATCAGTTCCAGCAGTGGTTGAAGAAGCTCAAGTCCTAGTGTCCCACCGCATCGCCGTGCTGAACGGCCCCAATCTGAATTTGTTGGGCGAGCGCGAGCCTGAGATTTACGGCCACACCAGTCTCGCGGAGATCGAGCGAGCAACCAAGGAACGCGCGCGCGCGTTGGGTGTCGACTGCACCTGGATCCAGACGAACCATGAAGGCGAGCTGGTCGAAGCGATCCAGGGGTTGAAGGGAAAGGCGGATGGGGCGGTCATCAATGCGGCAGCGTTCACACACACCAGTCTGGCGGTGCGCGATGCATTGCTCGCCGTCCGCGTGCCGTTCGTCGAAGTGCATCTCTCCAACATTTTCGCCCGCGAACCGGAGCGGCGGCGGTCGTTGCTCGCGGATCTGGCGGTCGGGGTGGTGACGGGGTTTGGCGCCGACAGTTATCGGTTGGGGTTCGAAGCACTTGCCCGGTATCTCGAGTCGCCTCCCCGCTCCCGATAGGCGCCCCGAGCGACATGCGGCGCTTGCCGCAATGCTCGACGCGGAAGGCCTGGACGCGCTGCTCGTCACGTCGCGTCCCAACATCCGGTACCTGACGGGGTTCAGCGGGTCGGCGGGTGTGGTGGTCGCAACACCGGGAACGCTGTTGCTCGTGACCGATTTTCGCTACGACGAACAGGCTCGGCAGGAAAGCGCGGCCGTCGCGCGTGTCGAAATCGAAGGGACGAGTGTGTGGGACCGGCTGTTCAAAGAACTCGGGGCTGGGGTTTCAGGCCTCGGGCCTGGCGGTTCGATCGGCTTCGAAGCGCATACGACAAGCGTGAAGGATGCGGAGCGGTTTTCGACGGGACCCGGCACGGCGTGGCGCTGGAAGGCTGCCGGTGAGCTGATCGAGCGGCTGCGGGTGCGAAAAGACGCGGGGGAGGTAGTGGCCATTCGGACCGCGGCGGCCCTTGCCACGACGGCGCTGCGCGACACGCTCGCCGAGGTGCGCGCGGGACAGACCGAGCTCGAGATTGCGGGCGTGCTCGAGGGCGCGCTGCGGCGTCACGGCAGCGAAGCGCATCCGTTCCCGACGATCGTTGCGAGCGGACCGCGGAGCGCGCTCCCGCACGCGCATTCGAGCGCGCGGACGGTAGCGGCTGGGGAGTGGCTACTGCTAGACTTTGGCGCCGTCGTCGACGGGTATTGCGCCGACGTGACGCGCACCGTGGTGGTGGGGGCGCGCGCCGATGAATCGCAGCGCGTGCTGTACGGTCTGGTGCAGGAAGCGCAACGGCGCGCTCGCGAGGGTGTGCGCGCCGGCATGACCGGCCGCGACGCCGATGCGTTGGCGCGCGATCTGATCGAGGCGCGCGGATTCGGCGCGGCGTTCGGGCACTCGACGGGACACGGCGTCGGCCTCGAGGTGCACGAGGCGCCGCGGCTCGCGCGCACCGCTGCCGAGCCGCTGCCCGAAGGCGCGGTCGTCACGATCGAGCCCGGCGTGTACGTCACGGGCCGGGGCGGCGTGCGAATCGAAGACGATGTCTACCTGGCGGCCGACGGTCCCGTGCTGTTGACCGATGGCTGCACGGATCTCGTGGAACTGGTGTAGGGCCTCTTGGGGGGTATCTTCACGGTATGAAGCTCGACATCATCGCCCAGATCGTGCAGATCTTGAAGGACGCGCCTGAGGTGGGGGCCATCGAGATCCGCCGCGGTCTGTTCGGGGCGTGGTCGTCCGTGCGGGTTTCGAAGGCCGGGCACGTCGGGAATGCCACCGGACATGTGGTCGTCACCCAGCCCAGCGCCATCCCCCAGTCCCCCGTCCCGGCATCCCGGGGACCGGGGACTGGGGAATCGCCGGCCCCCGCCAGCCCCCAGTTCCTCGAGATCAAGTCGCCCATGGTGGGGACGTTCTATCAGTCGCCCGAGCCTGCGGCCCAGCCGTACGTGAAGGTCGGCTCCCGGGTGAACGTGGGGCAGGTCGTCTGCATCATCGAAGCGATGAAGATCATGAACGAGATCGAGTCCGAGGTCGCGGGGGTGGTGCGGGAAGTCACGGCGCAAAACGCGCAGCCGGTGGAGTTCGGCCAGGTCCTTTTCCGGGTGGATCCGCATGGGTGAGGCGACACAGAGCAATCTGCCGGCATTCAACTTCAAGCAAGCCATCACGAACATGGTGCAGCGCAACGGCTCCGACCTGCTGCTCAAGGTCGGCCGGCCGGCGACCATTCGCGTGAACGGCGACCTCGTGGCGCTCGAGACGGCCCCGTTGAAGCCTGAAGAGCTCAAGTCGCTGGCCGAGCAGATCATGACGCCCCGCCAGGTCAAGGAGTTCGCCGAGCACAAGGAGGCGGACTTCGCGATCGGCGTGCCGGGCGTGGGCCGGTTCCGCACCAACGTCTACCAGCAGCGCGGCACCGTCGCCTTCGCGTTCCGGGCGATTCCCTACGAGGTCAAGCAGATCCGCGAGCTGAATCTCCCCTCCGTGCTCGAGGAGATCGCGTTGAAGCCCCGCGGGCTCGTGCTGGTGACGGGTGTGACCGGCTCCGGGAAATCGACGGCGCTCGCCGCGATGATCAATCACGTGAACACCAACCGGCGCGTGAACATCATCACGATCGAGGACCCGATCGAGTTCCTGCACCGTGACCAGCACGCCAACATCTCGCAGCGCGAAGTGGGCAATGACACGCTGACGTTCAACTCCGCGCTGCGGCACGTGCTGCGCCAGGATCCCGACCTGATCCTCATCGGCGAGATCCGCGACATGGAGACGCTCGACACCGCGCTCAAGGCGGCCGACACGGGCCACATGGTGTTCTCGACGCTCCACACGACCGACGCGACGCAGACCGTCAGCCGCGTGATCTCATTCTTCCCGCCGCACCAGCACGACGAAATCCGTCACTTATTGTCGACCGCACTCCAAGCCATCGTCTCGCTGCGCCTCGTGCCCCGTAAGGACGGCCGGGGGCGCGTCCCCGCGGCGGAAGTGCTGATCAATACGGCGGCCGTCGCCGATAACATCCGCGATCTCTCGAAGCAGCTGAACATCCCCGATCTCATCGCTGAAGGCTCCGTGCAGTACGGCATGCAAAGCTTCGACCAGTCGCTGTTCCACTGGTACAGCCAAGGCGTCATCAGCTATGAGAGCGCGATCTTCTACGCGTCGAACCCGAGCGAGTTTGCGCTGAAGGTGTCGGGCGTCGATTCGTCGGGGAATCGCCTGGGTGGGGGCGGCGGCGCCGGGGCGATCGAGCTGACGCCCTGATGTTCAAGAAAGTGCTGATCGCGAACCGCGGGGAAATTGCCCTGCGGGTGATCCGCGCGTGCAAGGAGCTGGGCGTCGAGACGGTGGCGGTCTATTCGGAGGCGGACCGGGAGTCGCTGCACGTCCGCTTCGCCGACGACGACGTCTGCATCGGCCGCGCGCCCAGTCGCGACAGCTACCTCAATATCCCCCGCCTCATCGCGGCCGCCGAAATCACCGGCGCCGACGCCATCCATCCCGGCTACGGATTCCTCGCCGAAAACGCCGAGTTCGCCGAAAAAGTCAGCGCGTCGAACATCACGTTCATCGGCCCCTCGCCCGATCAGATCCGCCAAATGGGGGACAAGGCATCAGCCCGCAAGCTGGCCAAGGCCCAGGGCGTGCCGACGGTGCCGGGGTCGCCGGGGCCGGTCGAGTCGCTCGAAGAGGGGCAGGGGGTCGCGGAGAAGATCGGCTTTCCGGTCATCATCAAGGCGGCGGCCGGGGGCGGCGGCAAGGGCATGCGAGTCGCGAACGACGCGGAGCAGTTCGCGCAGTCGTTCACGCTCGCGAAGCAGGAGGCGCTTGCCGCGTTCAACTCCGACGAGGTCTACATCGAGAAGTACCTGGCGCGCCCGCGGCACATCGAGATCCAGATCATGGGCGACCGGCACGGCAAGGTGATGCACCTGTGCGAGCGGGATTGCTCGGTGCAGCGGCGCCATCAAAAGCTGGTCGAGGAAGCGCCATCGCCCGTCGTGGATCAGACGCTCCGCCAGGACATCGGTGACGCGGCGGTGAAGCTCGCCGAGTCGATCGGGTACGTGGGGGCGGGAACGATCGAGTTTCTGCTCGACACGGACGGCTCCTTCTACTTTATGGAGATGAACACGCGCATCCAAGTGGAGCACCCCGTCACCGAGATGTGCACCAACTTCGATTTGGTGAAGGAGCAGATCGCGGTGGCGGCTGGGGCGCCGCTGTCACTGGTCATGAACGGCCACCGCCTGCGCGGGCACGCGATCGAGTGCCGGGTGAACGCCGAGGATCCGGCCAGGAATTTC